>UEXM01000046.1_pt1 | contig 140460 bp, 129 predicted proteins | sample 1796661 | NCBI WGS metagenome assembly UEXM01 (sample SAMEA4772469, study PRJEB27181) | metagenome | reverse complement strand
CTGACCATCTCGAGTTCGTGTTGTTGCGGGGACGGCTCTTTGAGCATGGGGCAGCCTCTGAAAAGTCGATACCCCAATTACAACAAACCCCCGCCAAAATGGCGAGGGTTTGTCAGCAATCTGAACCGGCGAATGCCGGTTTTTTTTATGTCTGGGCTTTGCTGCCACCGCTTCTGCCAGAGCGCTCAGACGGCACCGTCAAACCCCAGTTGCCGCCACGCCTCGTACACCACCAGGGCGGCGGTATTGGACAGGTTCAGGCTGCGGCTCTGGGGGCGCATCGGCACCCGCAGACGCTGGTTGGCGGGCAACGATTCCCGCACGGCGGCGGGCAGGCCCCGGGTTTCCGGGCCGAACATCAGGTAGTCCCCCTGCTGAAACGCCGTCTCGTGATAGGAGTGGCTGCCTTTGGTGGTCAATCCGAACAGCCTTGTAGGTTGTTCGCTGTCCAGAAAAGCCTGGTAATCCTTGTGCACGGTCACCGTGGCGTATTCGCTGTAGTCCAGTCCTGCCCGCCGCATCTGCTTGTCTTCCAGGTTAAACCCCAGCGGCTCGATCAGATGCAGCCGGCACCCGGTATTGGCGCATAGCCGGATGATATTCCCGGTGTTGGGTGGAATCTCCGGCTCGTACAGCACCACATGCAGCATGGAATCAGCGCTCAACCGCAAGGGCCACGCCCATGCCGCCGCCAATGCAGAGAGTGGCCAGGCCCTTGCTGGCATCGCGGCGCTGCATCTCGTGCAGCAGGGTGACCAGAATGCGACAGCCGGACGCGCCGATTGGGTGGCCGATGGCGATCGCACCCCCGTTGACGTTGACCTTGTTGGTGTCCCAGCCAAGCTCGCGGTTCACCGAAATGGCCTGGGCCGCGAAGGCCTCGTTGGCCTCAATCAGATCCAGATCATCCACGCTCCAGCCTGCCAGTTGCAGGCAGCGGCGGCTCGCCGGAATCGGGCCGGTGCCCATGATGGTGGGGTCGACGCCGGCGTTGGCGTGGGCCTTGATCGTCGCCAGCGGTGTCAGCCCCAGCTCTTTTGCCTTGTCAGCACTGCACACGATCACCGCGGCGGCGCCATCGTTGAGGGACGACGCGTTGCCCGCCGTCACCGTGCCGTCTTTCTTGAACGCCGGGCGAAGTTTTCCCAGGCCATCGGCGGTGACGCCGTCACGGGGGTTCTCGTCTTTGTCGACCACCAGCGGGTCGCCTTTGCGCTGTAGAATGCTGACCGGCACAATCTGACCGTCAAAATAGCCGGCACTGCGGGCGGCCACGGCCTTCTGCTGTGAGGCCGCCGCAAACTCATCCTGCTCTTCCCGGCTGATGCCGTATTTGTCGACAATGTTCTCTGCGGTCACGCCCATGTGGTAATCGTTGAAGGCATCCCACAGGCCGTCCTTGATCATGGTGTCCACCATGTTCCAGTCGCCCATGCGCTGACCGTTGCGGCTGTTCGGCAGCACATGGGGCGCTTGGCTCATGCTCTCCTGGCCGCCGGCAATCATCAGCTCGGCATCGCCGTTGCGAATCGCCTGCACCGCCATATGCACCGCTTTCAGGCCCGAACCGCAGACCTTGTTGATGGTCATGGCGGGCACGGAAGCGGGCACGCCGGCGTTGATGGCCGCTTGGCGCGCCGGGTTCTGGCCACAGCCGGCCGTGAGCACCTGGCCGAGGACAACTTCGTTGATCTGCCCGGCCGGAATGCCGGTTTCCTCCAGAAGTGCCTTGATCACCGCCGAGCCGAGCTGGTCGGCGCGGAGGCTCGACAGGCCCCCGCCGAAACTGCCCACAGCGGTCCGTTTGGCGGCAACAATGACGACATCACGCATAGTCTTTCTCCGGTTCTGATTGCGCGGGGATTTGGTCTCCTCGCGCCGGGGAGTAAATGATGCATTCATTGTATCGGAAAGCTGGAAGGCGACCAAAGCTACCAAAGTTCGGAGGTGGCGCGGAGGCGGGGCAGGCTTTCCAAAACACGCTGTGAATACGTCCATGTACGCTCGGCTCCGCCATCCATGGCTCCGCACGGTTTTGGAAAGCCTGCCCCGCCTCCGCTCGTTCGAACCTGGTACTACATGTTCAAACTGCGGCCACCGTCTACGGCGATAACCTGGCCGGTAATAAACGGCGCATCACACATCAGGAAGGCAATGGTGCCGGCAATATCATCGGGATTGCCGGTTCTGGCCAATGGGGTTCTGGCCAGAATCGACTGCTGGTGAGTTTCATCCACTTCGCCTTCGCCTTCGCCCTCTGGCCAGAGGATGGCACCCGGGGAAACGCCGTTGACGCGAATCGCCGGCGCCAGATCCCTGGCCCAGGAGCGGGTGAGGGCAGCGAGGCCGGCTTTGCTGCTGCAGTACAGCGGGTGGTCGGCCAGGGGCTTTTCGCTGTAGATGTCGATGAGGTTGATAATGGCCCCGCCGGTTTCACGCAGCGCCGGCAGGCAGGCCTGGCCGAGGAAGAACGGCGCCTGCAGGTTGGCACCCATAATGGTGTGCCAGTCTTCCTGGGTCGCGGCTTCGGTGGGGTTGGGATAGAACACCGAGGCGTTGTTGACCAGGCCATCCAGCCGGCCCCAGGCGGATATTGCCGCGCCGGCCAGAGCGGTAACCTGCTCGGGCTCACTCAGATCCGCCTGCACCGTCGTTGCCGAGTCCGGACGTTCGCCATTCAGCCGGTCGGCCAGCGCTTGCGCCTGTTCACTGCGGGAGCGGTAGTGGATCACCACGTTCCAGCCACGGCCGTGCATGACTGCGGCGGTGCGGGCGCCAAGACGATGGGCTGCGCCGGTGATGAGGACAACGGGGGAAGTGGTCATGACTCAGGCCTGCTGCTGATGGATCAGTGTGGCTATACGTTGCAGACGCTCCTGCCGGATTGCTTCACCCAGCGCCTTGCCCTTGAATCCCTGCGCCAGCAACGACCTGGCCTCGACGCCGGTGGCGGCCTGTTCGCTGGCCTGGAGCAACCGGATCAGGTCATGAATCTCCGCAGGCAGGGCGCAGCACAGTGCCGTGAGCAATCGTTGGAACCGCTCCGGGCGTCGCCATGCGTCGGTGTCGTCGAGAATGCCCAGCAAGGTGCTCTCATCCACACCGGCAGTGTCCTGTTGCAGAAGGGTATGACAAAGCTGGCTGGTCAGTCTGGCCAGATCCTGGCAGTCGTTGGGGGCTTTGAGGGCGCGCGCGCGGGCCCGGGTGTCGTCTTCTGGCAGGGGAGAGAGCAGCGCCGCAAAACGGGTGTCGGTGTCATCGCTGCTGTCGCAGGTGCAGCGAAGGGCCGTGAGTGCCGCCTTGAAGGTGTCTCCGGAGGCGAGCTCCGGAATCAATACCGCCAGGGCGTTGCAGTCCTGCAGCACCTGAAGGAAGGTGCCGGGCTCGTTTTCATGGAGGGCGCGCTGGATTTCCTGCCAGACCCGTTCGGCGACCAGATGGCTGACTTCATCGTCCGCCACCATCTGCTTCATCAGCGCCATGGTGTCATCCGCCACCCGGAACCCCATCGGCGCAAGGCGTGCGGCAAAGCGCGCGGTGCGAAGGATGCGCAGCGGGTCCTCGGCAAACGCGGCGGATACGTGCCGCAGCCTCCGGGCGTCGAGGTCGGCCCGGCCGTTGAAGGGGTCCACCAGGGTGCCGCCCTCGGTGCGAGCCATGGCATTGATGGTCAGGTCGCGGCGGCGCAGGTCGTCTTCGAGCGTGACGTCCGGCGCGCTGTACACCGTAAAACCATGATAGCCCCGACCTGCTTTCCGTTCGGTGCGGGCCAGGGCGTACTCTTCACGGGTCGCAGGGTGCAGGAAGACCGGGAAGTCGGCGCCCACCTGCTTGAAACCGCGGTTGAGCATGTCGTCCGGTGTCGCGCCTACCACCACCCAATCCCGGTCTTTTACCTCGAGACCGAGAAGTTCATCGCGGACCGCGCCGCCCACCAGATAGATATCCATATGCCCGGTAATGCTCCAATACGGGAAATGTCCGGTGGATTATCGGCGCTGGGCGCGGCCGAGGCAAACCGGCCGCGTTGTGTCAGAACGCCGCGCCCAGTTCGATAGCAGCGCCAACCTCCGCATCGCTGAACAACATGCCAATGTCGAGGCGAGCGCCAAAGGGTGACAGACCGATACCGGCGGTGAACTGGGTTTTCTCTTCTATGCCGTCGTTGTTATCGTTGCTGGCCAGGTTCTGCCGGATGCCGGCACGCAGCTGGGCGTAGCGGAACGCATCAAATTCAGCGCCGACCGCCAGCCATTGAGTATCATCCTCGTAACCGAACGCTTCCCGTTTGGTCAGGTCCAGCTCCGCGGTCACCACATGGAAAGTACCCCGGTGGGCGATGGCGGCCGTTACCATGGGATCCAGTGTCATCTCCCGGCCACTGACGGAGTCGAGGTCCATCGGGATCACGTTGCGAACCACCGCGCCGGCATTCCACTCGTTCTGCTCGCCGAACGAATAGGCGGCACCCAGGTCAAAATTGAATCCGCTGTCTTTGGTTTCGTTCTCGTCATCGTCGAAATCGTCATCCTCGAAGTCGCCGACGGTCTGGACGTACTCAAAGGTTCGCATCTGGACATACTTTGGAGAAACGCCCACTTGCAGCTGCTGCCCGTTGGCGAGTTCGAAGCCTTTGGCGAGGCTGATGCCTACTTCCGCAACGGCAGAGGCCAGCACCGTGCCATCGGACGTCAGGTTGTCGCCAATCTCGCGTCCGCCCACCAACGCATCGATGGTGCCATTTTCAATATCCTCCAATCGTTGCAGGTCGTCGTTGGTCACGTTGCCGCGAACGGTGGTGCGCAGGCTGGCGCTGGTGAAGAACCCGACGGAAACCGAAGACGTTGGAATCGCCACACCGACACCCAAACCGACATCCCCGCGCATGGTGTCGCGGTTCAGGTCGCTGAGCTGGTTCCTCAGCACGCCGGCCGCGTCCTGAGTTCCGGCCACGTCGGCGCTGTTGGCGCTCTGTTCCACCAGCTCAATGGTGTCCTGGATATCATCAATCTGGTCGATGGTTTCCTCTTCATCGGCAAAGCGTGCGTTCACCGACGGCAGTATGAGACCGAATTCGTCCACCCACTGGTGATGGTCCGCCGCGAGCATGGCGGGGTTGGCCATGCCGGCCGCCGCCGGCTGGGCCACAGCCACGCCGGTGCCACCCATGGCAAATGAGCGCGAGGACATGAAGGCCTGCGGGCTCGCGAGTGCGGCAGAGGTGGAAATGGAGAGGCCGATGGCAATGGACAGCTTGCTCAGACGATTATCGATCATGTAACGGTTACCTGTGTGCTCTTGTTATTTGGGGGTCCTGGTGACACGCCTGTCAGGTTAGAAGAGTTCCCGAACTCGTACACCGGTGAACAGGTAACGATTTGTTTTCCGGATGTAAATGGCGGTATTTTTTTGCCGCCCGAGCCTGGCGTCTGGGTCGGAAACAGCGCAGCCGGACGGAGGTCGTTCAGCTAATCAACGAGTTAGGAAACATGGCGTGATTTTTTCATGGAACAGACAATTGGAGCCCTGAAACGAGACTTTGCGGAGAATGAACATGACCCTGCGCTGGATAGTGGTACCCGTGCTGGCCCTGGCAATGGCAGGCTGCGCCCCGGTGGGCATTCATCAGAAAGGTGACGACGGAGACCGGAAACTGGATCCGATCACGGTTCGGGTGAGCGGTTTCGGCACCTATGAGGATGTGTCGGGGGATCGCCTGAACACCCGTGAGCGACTGCTGGCGCGGCGTGCCTCCCAGCTGGATGCCTATCGCAATCTGGCTGAGCGGGTGTATGGCACCGTGGTCTACGGCAGCTCCACGGTCAATGACTTTGTGCTGCGCAACGACATGTTCCGCACTTACGTCGACAGCTACATCCGTGGCGCCAAAATGGTCGCGGTGAACGAGCACAGTGACGGGGTGATTGAAACCGTGATGGAGTTGAAGCTGGAGCCGCGGTTCCGCGCCTGTGTTGCCGATGTTTCCGATCGGCAGGTTCAGGATCTGTGCCCGATCCCCATGCCCAGAGACAACGACAGCACCGGTGACGTCCAGAGCCGCAATGTTGATTCGCTGTATTACCTTGACTGACCAAACGCCTGAATGAGTGACCGAATGCCCATGAACTCTGCGCGCCTTCTCCTGTTAGTGACCCTGGCCGTGAACCTGCTGGTTTACCCCGTAGCCCAGGCCGTGGTGCTGGAAGGCGTGGGCCACGCCACCATCTACAACGGTGATCTGGAGGCGGCGCGGGAGCAGGCGCGCAAGGCAGCCCTGCGCGATGTGGCGTTGCAGTATGAGGCTCAGATCAGCAGCCACGACACCATGGAGAACGGCGTGGTGACCGAATCCCGGGTTCAGGTGGCGTCGTCAGCACGGGCGAGAGATGCGCGCATCGTGGATGAATACCGTCGTGGTGATTTGCTGCGCGTCACAGTGCGGGCCGATATGTCAGAGGGCGCCAGTTGCGGTGCCGGTGACGTGGCCGACCTGAAAAAGCGGGTGGCGGTCACTGGTTTTCCGATCCTCTATCCGGATCAGGCGCGGGTTGGTCGTATCAGCGATGCCGGCGAAATCTTGCCGCAGCGGTTGCAGGCTTCCCTGCGCGAGACCGGGCGCCTGCAGGTTTTCGGTGCCACTACGTCGCGTCTGTTCCAGGATCTGCTCAACGCGCCCACACAACAGGGTTTCGATAACCGCCTCACCAACGTGATTCAGGTGGCGCGGGAAATGGATGTGCAGTTCGTGGTTACCGGCGTGATCCGCGACCTTGGTGTTTCCGATCCTGCGGCGTGGGGGACGTCGGTGATTGATCGTATGCAGCGGGGAGTGGGTATCGCCAACCAGAGTCGGCGCTTTGTCGCGGATATGATGGTGTTTGACGGTTTCAGCGGCGCGCCGGTCTATCAGCAGCGATTTGCCACGGAAGCAAAATGGGATGCGGGCCCGGGTGCATCGGCGGGTTTTGACTCGGCCGGCTTTGACGAGACGGCCTACGGCCAGGCGGTGGGTGAGGTGATGGCGGACATGAGTTCCGCGGTGCAGGAGGCGCTGGCCTGTCAGCCGTTTATTACCCGGGTTACCCGTGTTGATGGCAACCGTGTCACGCTGGCGTCCGGCGCGACCGCCGGGTTGCGTCCGGGGGATGAACTGAATCTGTATCGCAGCCAGCGCTTCTTCGATGCGCTTGGCGGAACGCCGGAGCTGTCAGACAGCCAGACCCGGGTAACGCTGCGCAACGTGCACCCGGATTTCAGCAATGGCGAGATGCCGCTGTCGGGCGGTGAGATCAATATTCAGCGGGATGATGTCGCGATTATCTGGTAATCAGGCAACCGCCACCCGGGCGGCCGTGTCGCGGATCTTGCCGACCATGGCCCGCAGGCCGTTGCCGCGGGTCGGTGAGATGTGGCGGAACAGATCCAGCTTCTCGAACAGCTCGTCGATGTCGGTAGCCAGCAGATCCCGCGGGCTCTTGCCATTCAGGGCTACCAGGATGATGGCGGCCAGGCCGCGCACGATCATCGCGTCGGAGTCGATCAACAGAAACAGCTTGCCGCTGTCGTCATCGTAATGATGAATCAGCCACACCTGGCTCTGGCAGCCGTGCACGTAGTTTTCCTCAATGCGGGCCTCTTCCGGGAAAGCGGGTAACTGCTTGCCCAGATCGATGATAAACGCGTAGCGCTCTTCCCAGTCGTCCAGAAACTCGAAGCCGTCCAGCACATCGTCCAGTGTGGTGTCTTTCCCGAGCGGGTTGTTCACGAAAGTGTCTTTGCTGGCGGTCATTTACAGCATTCCCAATTCAAGCTTGGCTTCGTCGGTGAGCATGTCGTTGCTCCAGGGCGGATCGAAGGTCAGTTCCACCGTGACCTTGTCCACATTGGGCACGTGCTCGAGCTTGCGGCGGACGTCTTCGGTGATCACCGGGCCCATGCCACAACCGGCGGCCGTCAGGGTCATTCTGACGAAAATGTGGTTGCCGTCCTCGGTACCGTTCTCGATATTGCACTCGTAGATCAGGCCGAGATCCACCACGTTAACCGGAATTTCCGGGTCGTAGCAGTTACGCATGGCTTCCCACACCTGGTTTTCATTGACGGTGCCGTCTTCCGGGGTGTCGAAACTGCTTTCCAGCGGCTGCTTGCCAAGGGCATCGGCGTCGTGGCCCTCAATGCGGGCCAGGTTGCCGTTGACCGCCACCGTGAACGTGCCGCCCAGGGACTGGGTGATGGTCACAAAGGTATCCGACGGAATCATGATTTCCGTGCCGGAAGGCACAAGGCGCGCTTCCACCTCGCGTTTGGTCAGGACGACTTCCCGTTCTTGCATGCCTGTTCTGGCCTCGCTGTTTTCAATCTGTGGTGTCGGACTACCGTGTCGGATTACGCTCCGCTAATCCGACCTACGTTCCTGATCCGACCTACGCTACGGTAAAGCTCTCACCGCAGCCGCACTCGGCGGTGGCGTTGGGGTTGCGGAACTGGAACATGGAGTTCACGCCTTCGGTGACAAAGTCGATTTCGATGCCATTCACCAGTGGCAGGTGCTCTTCCTTCACGAACACATCCACGCCGTCGATATGAAACACCTTGTCGTCAGCGGCGGTGTCTTCGACCCACTGGGTTTCATACTTGAAACCGGAGCAGCCACTCTTCTTGATGGCGAGCCGGATACCCTTGGCGTCCGGCTTCTTATCCAGTTGTTTGCGCACGTGCTTGACGGCGCTGGGCGTCATGGTGACGGCGACCGTCGGGGTGAAGATTTCGGCTGTCATAAGGTCACCTCCATCAGGCAAACAGACGCTGGACTTTCTGCAAGGCGGCGAACAGTTGCTCCACCTCGTCCAACGTATTGTAGAACGCAAAGGAGGCCCGGGCAGTACCGGGAACTCCGTAGAAATCCATCAGCGGCATGGCACAGTGGTGGCCGGTGCGTATGGCGATACCCTGCTGATCCAGCAGCGTGCCGATATCACTGGGGTGCAGGCCGGCAATCTTGAACGACATCACCGGCACCTTGTGCTTGGCGGTGCCAATGATTTCCATGCCGGGCACGGTTTCCACCAGCTGGTTGGCGCGATCCAGCAGCGCCTTCTCGGCCGCCTCCATGGCTGGCCGGTTCAGGCCGCCAAGGTAGTCAATCGCCGCGCCGAGGCCAACCGCCTCGGCAATGGCCGGGGTACCGGCTTCAAACTTGTAGGGCAGGGTGTTCCAGGTGGTGCGCTCGAACGATACCCGCTCGATCATCTCGCCGCCGCCCTGGTATGGGGGCATCTCCTCCAGCAACTGAGCCTTGCCGTAAAGCACCCCGATACCCGTGGGTCCGAACAGTTTGTGGGCCGAGAACACATAGAAGTCGCAGCCCAGCGCCTGCACATCGGGCTGGTAATGGGGCACCGCCTGGGCGCCATCCAGCAGCGTCAGCACGCCGCGGGCCTTGGCCTGTTCGATCAGTGGCGCCACCGGATTGACCGTGCCCAGCACGTTGGATACATGGGTGATGGCCAGAATGCGGGTGCGTTCGTTGAGCAGGCTGTTGAACGAGTCCAGATCCAGCTCACCTTCCGGTGTGACCTGAATGGGCACCACTTTCGCCCCGGTGCGCTCGGCGATCATCTGCCAGGGCACGATGTTGGCATGGTGTTCCATATGGCTGACCAGGATCTCGTCACCCGCCTTCAGCCGCGGCGCCAGGCTATTGGCCACCAGGTTGATCGCTTCAGTGGTGCCGCGGGTCCAGATGATCTCTCGGGTGCTTTCCGCGTTCAGGAAGTCGCGCACGGTTTCCCGGGCGCCTTCAAACGCCGCCGTAGCCCGGTCGCCCAGGGTGTGGGCGCCCCGGTGTACGTTGGAGTGCATTTCCCGGTAATAACGGTCCATGGCATCCAGCACCGCCACCGGTTTCTGGGCGGAAGCACCGTTATCCAGATACACCAGCGGCTTGCCGTTCACCTGCTGTGACAGTATCGGAAAGTCACGGCGAATGGCGTCTACGTCAAACGCGGATTGGTGTGCTGTTCTTGCCACGGACAGGTCGGTCATAACCGGTTACGCCCCCTCAAAAGTCTGGTCGAAGAACTGGTTCAGCCGGGCCTGGGCGGTCTCCCGCACCTGTGCCACCGGAATCTGCTCAACCAGTTCGTTGATAAAGGCCATGGTCAGCAATACGTTGGCTTCACGCCGGCCGATGCCGCGAGACACCAGATAGAACAACGAAACCTCATCGAGCTGGCCGATGGTGGCGCCGTGAGCGCACTTGACGTCATCGGCGTAAATTTCCAGCTCAGGCTTGGTGTCGATCTCTGCTCCATTGGACAGCAGCAGGTTCTTGTTGTTCATGTCCGCGTTGGACTTCTGGGCATCCTGATGAATATGGATGCGGCCATTGAACACCGCGTGGGACTGGTCCGCCGCAATATTGCGATAGGTTTCCTCGCTGTTGCAGTGGGCGGCCACGTGTTCGATGGTGGTGTGGTTGTCGTAATGCTGTTTGCCCTGGGTGACCACCACGCCGTTGAGTTTGCACTCGGCGCCTTCACCTTCCAGGCGAACCTGCAGGTCGTGCCGGCGCAGCGGCCCGCCAAAGCCGACGCAGTGGCTCTCGAAGCGGGAGCTGCGCTGCTGACGAACACCGGTGGCACCGATGTGCTGCACGTTCTCGCCTTCCATATTGAGGCGAATGCTGGTGACGTTGGCGCCGTCGGCCAGGGCGAGCTCGGTGACGGTGTTGACCATGACCGATTCGCTGCCACTGGAGATGTACTCTTCCACCAGAGTGATCTGGCTGTTGCGGCCGGCTTCCACGAAGATGCGCGGGTACGCGGAACCGCTGGCATCCGCGGTGACTTCATGAACGATGAACAGCGGCTGATCCAGCACGGCATCTGAGGCGAGGCGAATCAGCAGGCCATCCTCGAAGCGGGCGGAGTTCAGCCGCGCCATTTGCACCGCGTTGTTGTCGAGTGTGCTGTCCATGCGCTCGGCCAGGGTGGTGGCGGTGTCATCGTCCAGATCGCCGAAGCGTTCGATGGTGATGCCATTGAGATCCGGGTATTCACTGGCTTCCGGCATCATCACGCCGTTCAGGAATACGACCTTGTAGCCCGGCACGGCCAGGCTGGTGCCCGATTTGCGATCCGCCGGCAGCGAGATGGCCATGTCATCGGTCAGCTTCAAGTACTTGCTGGAGTACTTCCAGTTTTCGGTTTTGCGGGTTGGCAGAGGCATATCCACCAACGCCGTGCCCCGTTGCTTGCGCAGCGCCAGCAGCGGCTCAGGCAGAGATTGCCCGGCCGGGTGAAGGAACGCGGCAGATAAGGTTGGTGCTGATTTCATTCCGCTCTCCCTCAGTTGGCTGAGTTGGCTGCTTCTTCGTCTTTGATGCCGAGCCAGCCGTAACCGCGCTCTTCCAGCTCGAGGGCCAGCTCACGGCCGCCGGATTTGACGATCCTGCCACCGGCCAACACGTGCACGTAGTCCGGCACGATGTGGTTCAGCAGGCGCTGATAGTGGGTCACCATCAGGATGGCGCGGTCCTCGGCCCGCAGCGCGTTGACGCCGTTGGATACTACCTGCAGGGCGTCGATGTCGAGGCCGGAATCGGTTTCATCCAGGATCGCCAGCTTCGGTTGCAGCAGCAGGGCCTGCATGATCTCGTTGCGCTTCTTTTCGCCACCGGAGAAGCCTTCGTTCACGCCGCGCTTGAGAAACGCCGGGTCCAGATCCACCTGTCTGGATACGTCTTTGGCCAGCTTCATGAACTCGGCGGCGTTCATTTCGCCTTCGCCCTTGTGCTGACGCATGGCGTTCACCGCGGTGCGCAGGAACTGCAGGTTGCTGACCCCGGGAATTTCCACCGGATACTGGAACGCCAGGAAGATGCCTTCGCGGGCACGCTCTTCGGTTTCCAGTTCCAGCAGGTTCTCACCGTTCAGGGTGACTTCACCTTCGGTCACCTCAAATGCTTCGTTGCCTGCCAGCACCTGGGACAGGGTGCTCTTACCGGAGCCATTGGGGCCCATAATGGCGTGAACTTCCCCGGCCTTGATCTCGAGGTTGATGCCCTTGAGGATTTCTTTGCCCTCGACGGAGGCGTGCAGGTTCTTGATGCTGAGCATTTGTCGGATTCTCTCTTCTCTGAACAGTATGAATTCGTTTGTCTGCCAATAAGGTGCAGCGGCCGTTAACCCACAGAGCCCTCAAGGCTCACTTCCAGCAGCTTGCCGGCTTCCACGGCGAACTCCATGGGCAGCTCCTTGAACACTTCCTTGCAGAAGCCGTTCACGATCATGGAAACAGCCTGTTCCGGTTCGATGCCGCGCTGGCGGCAGAGGAACATCTGTTCATCACTGACCTTGGAGGTGGTGGCCTCGTGCTCGACGATGGCGGATTTGTTCTTGCTCTCGATGTACGGGAAGGTATGGGCACCACAGCGATCACCGATCAGCAGCGAGTCGCACTGGGTAAAGTTGCGGGCACCCTCGGCGCCGGGGCCGAATTTCACCAGGCCGCGGTAGGCGTTGGAGCTCTTCCCGGCAGAAATACCCTTGGAGATGATGGTGCTGGAGGTGTTCTTGCCCAGGTGAATCATCTTGGTGCCGGTGTCGGCCTGCTGGAAATTGTTGGTCAGCGCTACGGAGTAGAATTCGCCGACGCTGTTGTCGCCCCGCAGTACGCAGCTGGGGTACTTCCAGGTAACGGCCGAGCCGGTTTCCACCTGGGTCCAGGAAATCTTGGAGTTCCTGCCAATGCAGGCGCCGCGCTTGGTGACAAAGTTGAAGATGCCGCCCTTGCCGTTCTCGTCCCCCGGGTACCAGTTCTGCACCGTGGAATACTTGATCTGGGCGTCGTCCAGTGCCACCAGCTCGACCACCGCTGCGTGCAGCTGGTTTTCGTCGCGCATCGGCGCGGTACAGCCTTCCAGGTAGCTGACGTAGCTGCTGTCTTCAGCAATGATCAGAGTGCGCTCGAACTGGCCGGTGTTGGCCGCGTTGATGCGGAAATAGGTGGACAGCTCCATCGGGCAGCGTACGCCCTTGGGCACATAGACAAAGGTGCCATCGGAGAACACCGCTGAGTTCAGGGCGGCGAAGAAGTTGTCGCCATGGGGAACCACTGTGCCGAGATACTTCTGTACCAGTTCCGGGTAGTCGCGGACCGCCTCGGAGATGGAGCAGAAAATCACCCCGGCTTTAGCCAGCGGCTCCTTGAAGGTGGTGGCGACAGACACGGAATCGAACACCGCATCCACGGCCACGCCGGCGAGCTTTTCGCGCTCGTGCAGGGGGATGCCCAGCTTCTCATAGGTCTTCAGCAGCTCGGGATCCACTTCATCCAGGCTCTGGGGCATATCTTCTTTGCGCTTGGGCGCGGAGTAGTAGGAGATGGAGTTGTAATCCACCTTGGGGTAGCCCACGTGCGCCCAGTCCGGCTCGTCCATTTCGAGCCAGCGACGGTAAGCCTTCAGGCGCCATTCCAGCATCCACTCCGGCTCTTTCTTGATCGCAGAAAGGCGGGCGATTACGTCTTCGTTCAGGCCGGGTTCGAACGTGTCGGATTCGATTTCAGTAATGAAACCGTGTTCGTATTCCCGTTTGATCAGCTCGTTCACCTCTTTATCGGTGGTCGCCATGATCGTCGCTCCGTATCTCTCATCGTGGGCGCTGGGCCCTTGGTGTCGCCGGCAGCATCGCTGTTGGAACTGCCGGGCGGATGTCATCAGTTCGGTTGTTGCAGTGGTCGCTCATCCTGTGAGTACGCCCTGCAATCGCTTTTTGGATGACGGATTGTGATGTGCCCGGCGGCCGCAAGGGGGCATTCGACGGGCTGAATCCGTTGCTTCTGGGCAGCGATTATACAATACCAGAGTAAAATAGTCAGGTATTAAATCGTGAGTGCGCTGATTATACCTTAAACGGCCCTTGGGGCACTAAGTGCTCGCCACCCGGTCTCCTCTCCCGGGTATTCTGCAACCTTGCTGAAATGGTTGTCGGCTAATGTCAGCGGTTTGTGAGTGCCACGTTGATCGAGCGCAAAAGTCGTATTGATTGTTTTCGGCTAACATGTGTACGCTCTGTTCATCGACTTAATGGGCCACAGGTCCGGTTCAGGAGGTATCAAGCATGGCATCAAAGCCTCTGGCGCCAGAGGTGGTGCGGGTTTCACTGAGTGTCAGGGTGAGTTCCCTGATCAGTGTACAGCTTGCCCGCGGCAAGGTTGGTGTGGAAGTAGTGGCGTCGCAGCTGAACATGAGTCGGTACACGCTGCATAAAAAACTGAAACGTGAGGGGCTGACCTTCGCCCGCTTGCTGGAGGACGTTCGCCGCAAGCAGGCGCTGTCTTACATGCAGGATAAAACCAAGCCGCTGGTGGAAATTGCCGAGCAGCTCGGGTTTTCGGAGTTGAGCGCATTCAGCCGGGCTTTCAAGCGCTGGATGGGAACATCCCCGGCGGAATACCGTTCGGTCAGGTTGTCCTGAGCCGCCTCAGAATTTCCTGAACACCAGGGTAGCGTTGGTACCACCGAAACCGAAGCTGTTGCTCATCACCAGGTTCAGGTTCTGGTTGTCCATGCGCTCCCGCACGATCGGATAGCCTTCGGCGCCTTCGTCCAGAGTCTGGATGTTCGCCGAGGGCGCAATAAAGCCTTCCCGCAGCATGAGCAGGCTGTAAATCGCCTCATGCACACCCGCTGCACCGAGGGCGTGGCCGCACAGGGGTTTGGTGGAGCTCAGCGGTGGAATCCTGTCGCCGAAGGTTTCCCGCAGCGCTTTCAGTTCGGTCACATCGCCGGCGGGTGTACTGGTGCCGTGGGTGTTGATGTAGTCGATGTCGCCGTCCAGGCCCTTCATCGCCTGCTGCATGCAGCGCACGGCGCCTTCACCGCTTGGCGCCACCATGTCGGCGCCGTCGGAGGTGGCGCCGAATCCGACGATCTCCGCCAGAATGTTTGCGCCCCGCGCTTCCGCGTGTTCCAGGGCTTCCAGCGCCAGCACGCCGCCACCGCCGGAGATGACGAAGCCATCCCGGTCGGCGTCGTAGGTGCGTGATGCCAGTTCCGGGGTGTCATTGTACTTGGTGGACAAGGCACCCATGGCGTCGAACAGCAGGCTCAGGGTCCAGTGAATGTCTTCACCACCGCCGGCGAACATCACGTTCTGGCGACCCAGTGCGATCTGGTCGGCGGCGTGGCCGATGGAATGCGCGCTGGTGGCACAGGCCGAGGTGATGCCGTAGTTGATGCCGCGAATACCGAAGCCGGTAGCGATCGAGGCGTTGATCGCGCTACCCATGGTGCGTGGCACCCGGTAAGGGCCAACACGACGAATGCCGCGATCACGGTGGGTGTCGATGGAATCGAGCAGTTCCACGGTTGAGGCGCCGCCCTGACCGAAGATGATGCCGGTGGTGTCCGCCTTGATGTGCTCGTCGGTCAGGCCGGCCTGCTCGATGGCTTCGAGCATGGCCAGGTAGGTGTAGCCGGAAGCCGGGCACATGAAGCGCCAGAGCTTGCGATCAATCAGTTCCTTGAGGTCCAGATTGATCTGGCCGCACACGTGGCTGCGCAGGCTGTTATCGCGGGCCTCCTCACTGAAGCCAATGCCGGAGCGCGACTCTTTCAGGGACTGGGAAGCTTCTTTCTGGTTGGTGCCAAGGCTGGAGACAATCCCCATGCCGGTAACGACAACACGACGCATCTTGTTAGCTCCTAAAAATCATCGGTGGATGTGAACAGGCCTACCCGCAGGTCTTTGGCGGTGTAGATTTCCTTGCCATCCACTTCCATGCGGCCATCGGCGATGGCCATGGTCAGTTTACGCTTGATCAGGCGTTTGATGTCCAGGTAGTAGCGCACCTTCTTGTTGGTGGGCAGCACCTGGCCGAAGAATTTCACTTCACCGGCACCCAGTGCCCGCCCCTTGCCTTCGCCGCCGGACCAGGCCAGATAGAAGCCCACCAGCTGCCACATGGCGTCGAGCCCGAGGCACCCCGGCATGACCGGATCACTCTGGAAATGGACCCGGAAAAACCACAGGTCCGGATCGATATCCAGTTCCGCCACCAGGCTGCCTTTGCCGTAGAGGCCATCGTCTGCGCCCACATGGGTGATGCGGTCTACCATCAGCATTTCGTCAATAGGCAGTCGCATCGCGCCGGGAAACAACTGGCCATGACCACACTTGATGAGGTCTTCTTTGTCGAAGTGGTCGGGGTACTGTTCTGGGGGCATTGTGCGGTTATCCCTGTTACAAAATGGTTTCTTATACTGTAGCGGGAAATTTGCGGATGGGTATTGACCATTAGTTGATGATTGCCCCCCGGGTGGTCATCAGCCCGGGCGGCCGTCTGCCCTGGGGCTGGCGAGGATGCCGGTATAACGGTACAGGAAGGCGCCGTAGGCAAGCAGCCAAAGCAGGGTGCTGATGCCAATGCCGGCGTGCCAGGGCAGGGCGGTGAATGCGGTCAGAACCCGCACGAGGGCTGCCAGATGGATGACCACAAACGCCGCCACCATGCCGCTGGGCAGAATCAGCGGGCGACCGGCGTGGCCCAGAGACACCCGTGCCATCACCCCGAGGATCAGACCGCCAATGGCACCGGTTCCGGCGGCGTGGGTCCAGGCGGAAGTCGGCCAACCGAAGAGCAGGGAGCCCGCCAGTAACATCAGCGCCACCGGCACCCAGAGAATGGACAGGTGGAGAATCCACAACAGGGGTTCCGCTCGCGCCAGCCAGCCTTTCCAGCCCACCAGGCGCACCAGCATCAGTGCGGCGGCAGTCAGCGCCAGTATGGCTGTGACGTTGTGCCACCCGATGATCAGTGACGCCAGCAACATCAGCATGTTGAACACCAGCGCCCGGTCGAGTGCGGGGCTGGTGGACACGGCATCGCCGTTCCGACCCTGTTGGCGCAACCATGCAGTGGTGAAAGCGGGAGTAATGCGGCCGCCAATAACGCCGATCAATGCCATGGCCATGATCAGGGCGCCGGAGCTGAAGGTAGGTGCATAGGTCGTCACGAATCCGATCTGCATGAGCCACAGCAGCCCGAGAATGACCAGAATCATCAGCTGGCGGATCTGTTTCGCCCGCCAGATACGCCAGCTCGCATCCAGCATTACCAGGGGCAGGAAGGCCAGATTTACCCCCTGCACCAGCCAGCCCGGCAGGTCCGCCCCCAGCGCCAGTAGCAACCGGCCCGCAAGCCAGACGGCCCACAGCAGCATCAGGCGTACGCCGTGAGTGCGTTCGGTCTGTGTCCATACGCACACCGCCGTCAGCAAGAAGCCGGCAATGGCCGCCGAGAGAAAGCCGAACAGCATTTCGTGCTGGTGCCAGAACAGCCCCGGCATGGCCAGGGGCAGCGCCACGGTGTCGGTGACCTGGAGAACCCACAGGGGGATGGCCAGCAGAGCCAGAACCGTCACTGACAGGAAAAAGATGCGGAACGGGTAGCTGAACAATTGCAGGGCAGTCATGGCGAGGGCTTGCCAGTTAGTCTGATTCGTGGGCATGGGGTCGTATCCGGAGTAGTCGGCTTTAAACATTCATAATATATATGTGTTTAAAGGAATAACATACCCCATCAGTGCGATCTTTGCGTACAATGCGGCTATCGTTTTGATTCACAATGGAATGACCTATGAGCACCTACATGATACTCAAAAGCCTGCACATGACCACGGCCTACCTCACCGTGGTACTGCTTGCCTTGCGGCTGCTGCTGGACGCCGTTGGCAAGCCCAACTGGCGGCAGACCCCGTTGCGCTGGATTCCCCATGCCAACGACACCGTTCTGCTGGTGGCGGCCATCAGCCTGATCTTTGTCACACCCTGGATGCCGTTTGTTCACGGCTGGGTGACGGCCAAAATCTTTCTGCTGGTGGGTTACATTGTGGCGGGTGTGTTTGCACTGAAGCAGACCAAAAGCCTGCCGGTACGCCTGACCGCGACAGTCCTGGCGTTCATTCAGGTGATGGCGATATTCCACCTGGCCATTGCCAAGCCGTTCTGAGCACCGGCTGTGTGATCGGTCATCCGGGGGCCGGCTAGCGGTCCCCGGGTTTCTCCGCCATCTGTTTGCTCAGTATCTGCAATTGCTCCTGCACCGCTTTTAACTGACGGGCGATCTCATCCCTCTCGTCATGGGCCTCTTGCGCCTGTTTGGCGTTCTGCTCCTCGCTCATCACTTCCAGAATGGCGCCGATCATCATGTTCAGGAACACGAACGCGGTCAGGAAGATGAAGGTCAGATAATAAATCCAGCTCAGCGGATAATGCTCCATGGTCGCGTACATCACATCGGTCCAGTCCTCGAAGGTGGCAACCCGGAACAGAGTGAGCATGGCAATGGATACATCCCCCCACAGGAATTCGTCCACCTTGGCAAAGAACATCGAACCCATGGCCGCATAGATGTAGAAAATAATGAACATCAGCAGCACGATGTAGCCCATGCGCGGGATGGCCTTGAGCAGGGAGTTGATCAGGAAACGCAACTCCGGCACTACCGAGACCAGTCGCAACACCCGGAACACCCGCAGCAGGCGGCCCAGCAAGACCGCTTCCGAGTTATCCAGCGGAATCAGGCTGCCAACCACCACCAGGGTATCGAACAGGTTCCAGCCATCAAGCAGGAAGCGCTTCTTGTCCCGGCACACACCAAAGCGGAAGAGAATTTCGATCAGGAAGAACAGCGTGATGGCGTTGTCCAGGAGGCTGAGACTCTGCTCGATCAGCGGCGGCATGTCGTAGGTTTTGGCACCAATGGTCAGGGCAGACAGGATGATGATGGCGATGACGGCGCCCTGGAAAACCTTGCTGGCTTCAATACGGCGCAGTTGCTCGAAACCGGATACAGGACTCAATTCTGACGACATGGCAAACAAGAGCTCCAGAGATTGCGGGCAAGGGAGTCGAATTCTATCGGCCCCGGGCCGGATTGGATAGATCGACGTCTGATCAGTTATCGGCCAGCAGGATCGCCCACTGATCTTCGGTGACCGGCATCACCGAGAGTCGGTTTCCCTTCTTGACCAACGGCAGCCCGTCCAGTCCCGGGCGAGACTTGAGCGTGTCGAGGGCCAGCAGGCGTGGCAGCTTACTGACAAACGCCATGTCAACTGCCTGCCAGCGAGGTTGGTCCGGCGTGCTCCTCGGGTCGTAATGGGGGGATTCGGGATCGAACTGTGTCGGGTCCGCATAAGCGGACTCCACCACTTTGACGATACCGGCAATACCGATGTGTTTGCAGCTGGAGTGATAAACCAGCACCTGGTCGCCGACCCCCATTTGCCGGAGGAAATTCCTCGCCTGGTAGTTGCGAACCCCGTCCCATGGGATGGTCTGCCCGGTGGCATTGGCGAAATCGTCTATGCTGCACTCCGATGGTTCTGTTTTTACCAGCCATTTGGGCATTCCGGGATCCTCGAGCGAGTTCATGTCAGTGCGGGCAGGCAACAGGGTGGTGGATGGCCCGGGGTATGGATGAGGCGAGGGAATTATCACTATTTATGCGCGTCGATCAGTAATATTCATTCGCGCTATGGTGAAACCCTTCTCATAATCATCTCACGAACAATAAATCCAAAAAAAGCGAGTAACCGACCATGGCAGAAAGACCTGAATTAGCCGGATGGCGCTGGGGGCCATTCACCTTCCGCGTTCCGTTTTACCACACACGGCTGTGTTGGTCCGAATTTATACAGGGGCTCTTTGTATCAGCGGCGACCGGACTGGCGCTGATTCCGGTGATGACGGCGTTTTTCGGATTGAGTTTCGAGGAAGCCGTCGCCCTGTCAATGATTCATGCCTCCCTGATCGCCTCCGCCGTCATTGTGTTCGGCGAGCCCTACGCCGGGGGGTGGATCACCCCGGCGCTGCCGCTGATCCTGGCGTTTGTTATCGGCGGGTATGAAGACCCGGTGGAGCGCTTCCAGGCAATGACGGCCCTGAGCCTGGTGTTCGCCACGCTGGTGCTGGCGCTTGGCATCACCGGTCTGGGCCGGCGTTTCGTGATCTGGCTACCGGATACCCTCAAGGCCGGCATCATACTGGGCGCCGCCATTGCCGCACTCAAGCGGGTGTTTGTTGATGACGCCGAGCGCTTCCTGCTGGAACAGCCCATTGCCACCGCGCTTGCCTGCGCGATCTGCCTGATTTTCACCTTCTCGGTCCCGATGCAGAAACTCAAGGAACGGAGCCGGTTCTTCTTCCTGCTGGGTTCGCTGGGGTTGTTGCCGGGGTTCCTGGCGGCGGCGATGATCGGGCCGCTGGTGGGCGAGGTGAGCTTCGACATTCAGTGGGGCTTTATTGTGCCACCGCTGGGCGAGGCCTTCGCCAAGGCCTCTCCGCTGGTCAATGGCTGGCCGTCGCAGGAGATGATCCTGCAGAGCATTCCCCTGGCGCTGATTGCGTACATTATTCTGTTCGGCGATCTGGTAACCGGCAATGAGGTGCTGCGCGATGGTCTGAAAGCGCGCAAGGACGAGCACATCGACATCAACCTGAACCGTACCCATTTCTCACTGTCGATCCGCAACGCCATCATGGGCATTTTTGCGCCGTTTTTCCCGACTCAGGGCGCGGTCTGGACCGGTGTGCACGTGATTGTGGTGCAGCGCTGGAAACAGGGTCCCAAGGCCATGGGTAGTCTGCACAGCGGATTGGCGTCCTACTATCTGATGGGGCTGCCGTTCATCTATTTCCTGCTACCGCTGCTGACGGGCCTGAAGCCGCTGCTGGGTATCGCGCTGTCACTCACGCTGGTGCTGACCGGCTTCGCCTGCGCCTACATTGCCATGTCGATTCCGCGGGATAACGCCTCGCGGGGCACCGTGGTGCTGATTGGTGCGGCGCTGGCGTTCTTTGAACCCTGGCAAGGCCTGTTGCTGGGTGTGGTGGCAACACTGGCGCTGGTGGGCTGGGATCGCAGCCCGGACCCGATTCCTCACGACGAGTGAGCGGGTGGGCGTTCTGCTTCACAGCGTAGTGGTGTGGGGCAGAACGCCGTAGTAGATAGCGCTGAAGTGCAGGGCGCTGCCGCCAATCACGAACAGATGCCAGATCGCATGCATATAGGGGATGCGGTCGGCCAGGTAAAAGACGACGCCGGCGGTGTAGACCACACCGCCGGCAATGGTCAGGTACAGGGCGGTCTCGCTCAGGTTGGCCACCAGATCGGACGAAGCAAAGGTGATCAGCCAGCCCATGGCGATGTAAATTCCCACCCGCGCAAGCTTGAACCGGTTTTTGAAAATCACTTTCAGAACCACGCCGGTGAACGCGAGCGACCAGATAATGGCGAACAGTGTCCAGCCGGTTGTGCCCCGCAGGTTGACCAGCAGGAACGGCGTGTAGGTGCCGGCAATCAGCAGGAAAATCGCACAGTGATCGAGGGTTTTGAACAGGGATCTCAGCTCCGGGTGACGGGTGCCGTGGTACAGCGCCGACGCCAGGTAGAGCAGAATCAGGGAGGCGCCGAAGATGCTGAAGCTGACGATTTTCCAGGCGTCGCCCATCTGACTGGCGGCGACAATCAGGGCCACGGTTCCGACCACACTGAGCGCGGCGCCAAGGCCGTGGGTAGCGCTGTTGAGCCACTCTTCGATGCGATGGTGGCTATTCTGCGTGCGGGTTTCAGAGGTTGTCATCGGGGTGGGGTCTCTGTGAATCATGGGCCCTACGTTACTTGAGCGTACAGGTGTACGCAATGGCTCGCTGGTGACGTTTGAGCGAGCTCGTTCGAAAAAACTGAACGACTATGCGGAAATCTTCCGGTTTTACCATTTCCGGCCCTTGGCTAACCTGAGGTCATATCACAAACGAAGACTCAGGAGGTCTCAGGAAATGGCTAAAGTTCTTGTTCTGTATTATTCAATGTACGGTCATATTGAAACCATGGCGAACACCGTCGCAGAGGGCGCCAAGGCCGTTGCCGGCGCTGAGGTCACCGTCAAGCGTGTGCCTGAAACCATGGCGGATCAGGCGTTTGAGAACGCCGGTGGCAAGGTGGATCAGGGAGCCCCGGTGGCGGATCCCAAAGAGTTGGCGGAATACGATGCCGTCATCTTCGGCACGCCGACCCGCTTCGGCAACATGGCCGGGCAGATGCGCACCTTCCTGGACCAGACCGGTGGGCTGTGGGCCGAGGGCAAGCTGCACGGCAAGGTCGCCAGCGTGTTTACCTCAACCGGTACCGGAGGCGGCCAGGAACATACGATCAGCTCCTTCTGGACCACCCTTGCACACCACGGCATGGTGATTGTGCCGCTGGGGTACGGCATTCCCGACTTTTTTGACATCTCCGAGGTGAACGGCGGCACGCCTTACGGTGCCTCTACCATCGCCGGTGGCGACGGTTCTCGCCAGCCCAGCGAGAAGGAACTGAACATCGCCCGTTATCAGGGCAAGCACGTGGCTGAGCTGGCGGTCAGACTGCACGGCTGAGTATGGCGGGACAATCTGAGCAGGGGGCAGGCCATAAAGGCCTGCCTTTTTTTGTTTACGGCCTACCCCTGAGGGCGCTTTTGATCCGCGAGAATGTGGCCGGCACCACACCCAGCCAGGAAGCCAGCTGATTGTCAGGCACCCGTTTGATCAGCTCCGGATACTCCTCCAGCAGCAGGGTGTACCGCTCTCTTGCGGGCAGCGTCTGTTTGCGAAATTCCCGCATGCTGGTCAGCTCAGCCAGCTCCTCGGTCAGCGCCAGGGCAAAATTGGTCCAGACGCCGTCTCCCTGGTTTTGCAGTGTCGAGCGGAAGGCGGTGAAGTCGGCGACCCAGAGCGTGGCAGGTGTCACCGAGGTCAGGCACAGCGTGTTGCGGGCGGTGCGGCTGCGCCCGAACACCGGCCACACCAGGTCACCCTCGGAAAAGAAGTGATGAACGGCGGTTTTGCCGCTGGGTGCTTCACGGAACAGGCGCAGAATGCCGTACTGCACCAGGTACACATTGCTCCAGGGTTGGTCATGCCGCTCCAGCGGATGTTCGGCGTCCACACGCCGTTGCTGGAACAGAAGCGACAGTTCACTCAGAAAATGATACTCCGGCGTGTTCAGATCACTGTTGAGGTGAATGCCGAAAACACGGCTCAAACCGTGGAGCAGTGACTGCTGCGCGGGAGCGGACGGCGTGTCGATGATGTCGGGATGGTGGCTCCCCCGATAGCAGGGGGCGGATGACAGAGACGATGCGGAGTGGAGTTTCATAGCCTGCGAGCTCATATCTGGCCGGAAAGTTAGCAGTATTCCACTAAGTGAAATGCATTTTAAATGACTTAAATCATTAAACCTTATAGGTCGGATCAATAACAGCGGAACCCGGCAGCTGATGATAAACTTCTCGCCCTGACCCTGACCCCGCTATTGTCGGAGCAATCATGACAGCCGCGCTGGCTCTGTTCTACAAGCTGATCCCCCTGTATGTCACCGTTGTGCTGGGGTGGCTGGCCGGGCGCTATCTGGAGGCCAGTGGCAAACACATCGCCGGCATCATGCTCTACATCATGACCCCTTCGGTGGTGTTCTCCGGTGTGATGGCGGCGCCGCTGTCGGTCGAGGTGATCCTGCTTCCGGTGCTGGTGTTCGTGTTGTGTTCGGTGATCGGTGTTGGCCACCTCTGGCTGGCGCGGCGAGTCATCACCGACGGCAGTGCCAGCCTGATGCCGTTGTCCGTGGGTACCGGGAACACCGGCTACTTCGGTATTCCGGTGGCGTTGCTGCTGTTCGGCCAGGAAGGATTGGCGCTCTATATTGTGTGCATGCTCGGCACCACATTGTTCGAGAATTCCGTGGGGTTCTATCTGGCGGCGCGAGGGCGATACAGCTTGCGGGATTCCCTGGTGCGTGTGGTGAAGCTGCCCTCGGTGTATGCCTTCGCCCTGGCCGTGGCCCTGAATCTCTCCGGCTTCTCGATCCCCGAGGTATTTACCCCGCTGTTCGATAACCTGCGGGGTGCTTACAGCATTCTGGGCATGATGATTATCGGCATGGGCATCCTCAGTTTTCGCGGGCTGGCTGGCAACCCGCGGTTCACCGGGCTGGCCTTCCTCGGCAAGTTTGTCACCTGGCCGCTGGTGGCCCTGGGGCTCTGGTGGCTGGATGCCAACGTGTTTGGCGTCTATGACCTGGCGGTCTACCAGGCCATCTTTCTGATTTCCATCACACCTATTGCTGCCAATACCGTGGTGATTGCCACCCTGCTGGACACCGCACCCAGGCAGGCGGCCGGTACCGCGCTGCTCAGCACGCTGTTTGCGCTCGCGTTCATTCCGCTGATGGTGGCGCTGATTCTGCCCTGAAGCCGTGTTGTGCAGTTCTGAGCCGAGCGTTGCGGATATCACTGCGGGCATGGCGCACCACGCTGACCCCGGACGTCACCGCCAGACCGCCCATCACCGCCGCAACCGCCAGGTCTGGCCAGGCGGTACCGGTGCCGAAAACCCCCAGGGCCGCTACCATCACCGCCAGGTTGCCGATGGCGTCATTACGGCTGCACAGCCACACCGACCGCATGTCGGAATCGCCTTCACGGAACTTGAACAGCAGCAGGGCGACCGCCACGTTGGCCATCAGTGCCAGTAAACCAACGGCGCCCATGGTCAGCGGTTCAGGCGTGGCGCCGCTCTGGGCAACCCAGACCGCACGGCCCAGTACGGCAAGACCAAACAGCGTCATGGTAACGCCCTTGACCAGGGCAGCGCGGCCCCGCCACAGCATGCCCATGGAGAGCACGGATAACGACAGCAGGTAATTGACGCTGTCACCGAAGAAGTCGATGGCATCCGCCATCAGGGACACGGATCCGGATTGCAGGCTGGCAACGCCCTCGACCAGGAACATGGCGAGGTTGACCCACAGCGCGATCCAGAGCGCTTTGCGAAAACGGGGGTCGGGGGATTTGGGTTCGGGAACCGAGCAGCACGTCATGAATACCTCCAATGATCAGAATGCATTCATTAAAAACCCTGTAGTTGCTACAGGGTCAACCGGTGTGTGCACTTTCTTTATGCAGTGACCAACATCAGCGCTGACCCGGCCGATGGCTGCCCGGCACGTGGTTGTGGCGATCGTCCGCGACCGGCGTGTCGGGTTCTGCGCTGAGCCCGTCAAGAATGCCGCATTCCCGCACTGTGCGACCCTCCGTGCAGGCCTGCTGGAGCTGTACCAGCGTGTCTTCCAGCCGGGCCAGTTCCCGCAGGCGCTCGCGCACGTGGTTCAGGTGATGAGCCAGCAGGGCGTCCACCTCACTGCAGTCGGCTTCCGGTTGTTCGGCCAGCCGGATCAGCTCGCGGATTTCATCCTGAGCCATATCGAGATTACGGCAGCGCCTGATGAATTGCAGGCGGTCCAGGTGGGCACTGCGGTACGCGCGGTAGCCACTGGCATCGCGGTCCGGTTCCGGCAGCAAGCCGATTTTTTCGTAGTAGCGGATGGTCTCAACGGGAATGGCCGTTGTTTTTGCGAGCTCACCGATTCTCACTGTTTTTTGCCTCTGTCGATGCCGGGAAAACTGGCCATGGCTCGGAGCCCACCGTGCGAGCTGGTGCTGAAGGTCAGGGTACCACCGTAACGCTCTGTGATCTCCCTGACGATGGCCAGGCCCAATCCATGCCCCGGAGTCTGCTGGTCCAGCCGCACGCCACGGGTGCCCAGATCCGGTAAAGCTTCCCGGCTCACACCCGCGCCGTCATCCTCCACGGTGATCGTCAACCGGTCTCCGGGTTCGGTCAGTACGACCACGGCGCTGCGCTTCGACCATTTACCGGCATTGTCCAGCAGGTTGCCGAGTATCTCGTTCAGGTCATGCTCCTCGATGGGCCAGCGGGTCTCCGGTGCCAACTCGGTATCCAGTTCGAAGTTCTTGTCGGGATACAGCCGGCCCAGCATCCACAGCAGGTCCCGCGCCTGGCTGACGGGTTGCGCTGCCTTGCCTGCCTGGGGGCCGGCGAAGCGGCTGCGGCGCATTTCGCTCTCCAGCTGGCGGTCGATGTCGGACAGCCGCTGGGCCAAGTGTTGTCGCATTTGCGGGTCCAGGGCGCGGGTGTCGTCTTCCAGTACCTGGCGGATGGCCGAGACCGGGGTTTTCACGCTGTGGGACAGGTTGGCGAGGGCGTCGCGGGAGCGGGTCAGCCTCTGATCCAGGGTGTCCAGCAGCTGATTGAGCTGGCGGATCAGGGGCTGGAACTCCGCCGGTGCGTTCACATCCAGCCGGCGGCTGGCGCCGGCTTGCAGCGAGGTCAGCCCTTGTTGAAGACAGCCGACCGAGCGCAGGGACAGGCGGATGGCCTGCCAGATCGCCAGTAATAGCAGTACCAGCAGAATGCCGGACACCACGGCGGTCCAGATGTGCAGTTCCTGCTGGCTGTGGTGCAGGGTGGTCAGATCCTCGGCCACCACAATGACCACGGGTTCACCATTCAGGGTCAGGGCCTTGCGGTACGCCAGGAAATCGGCGATGGCGGCGCCGGCGCCCGTGCGGGTCTCGTGCACAAATCCGCTACGTGCTTCGGCGAGCAGGGGTTGCAGTGCCGCTGTCCAGAGTTCCGGGGAACTGTGAACCTGTTCGCCGATCCGCAGCGCAAAGGCGTGGTGAAAGACCTTTTCAAAATAATCACCGGCAGCAATATCACGAATTTCGTCGGGCCCGGACTGCCGCAGCTGATGTTCCAGAAACGCCACTTCGTCCTGCAGGCGGTCTTCCACAAACCCCCGGGCCATGCGTTCCAGCAGCAGGCCGTGAACGATCCAGGCGGCAACCATCAGGGCGATGGCGGCGGGCAACAGCAGCGTGAGCAGGCTCTTGCGGATGGAACTGCGGGGATTAATCCATAGCATTGAAAATATACCCCTGGCCGCGGCGGGTGGTGATGGCGTCGGTGCCGGTGATTTTCCGCAGCCGTCGCACGTAGGCCTCGATGGTATTGTCACTGGGGCTGTCGTTCAGGTTGTACAGCTGCTCCAGCAGTTGCTCCTTGGAGAACAGCTGGCCGGGGCGGCTCATCAGGCAGCGCAGCAGGCGGAATTCGGTGCCGGTGAGGGAATGTTCCTGGCCTTCCGGCGTCTGCAGGCACTGGCGGTATTCGTCCAGCGCGAACCCGCCGGCGACCAGTCTGGCCTCTACCCGGCCTTCGCTGCGGCGAATCAGGGCGTTCAGCCGCGCCAGCAGTTCCTCGGTCTGGAAGGGTTTGGCCAGGTAATCATCGGCGCCGGCCTTGAGCCCGTTGACCTTGTCCTGCCAGTCGCCCCGCGCGGTCAGAATCAGCACCGGCATGGCCAGCTTATGCGCACGCCAGTTCTTGAGCACGTTCAGGCCATTGCCATCCGGCAGTCCCAGGTCCAGTACCACCGCGCGGTAGTCTTCCTGTTTGCCCAGCTGCTCGGCTTGCCTTGCCGTTTGTGCCTGATCCACCGTGAAGCCAGCGGCCGTCAGCTGGCGGTTCAGGCTGTCGGCAATCAGAGTATCGTCTTCCACCAGAAGCAAGCGCATGAAGGTTCCCGCGTCGTGAAGTTACCTGAGTGTAGAGCCATTGGCTGAATGTAACCTGAAAACTGGTTCACCGGAAAATTCAGCAAGGATTCAGGTTGCTGGGGCAGAGTACGGGCTATTGTTCACAATCCCCGGGAGAGTCCGATGAATCCGATTCTTAAACAGGCGCTGCTGCCAGCCATCGTTCTGGCGTTTTCCTCTGGCGTTCACGCTGCCGGCGAACACGGTGGCCACCATGGCGGTGGCGCGGCCGGCGAACCCGGCACGGCCGAAAATGTATCCCGCACCATTGATGTGACCATGCTGGACAACTATTACGAGCCGGAATCCATCACCGTGAAAGCGGGTGAAACCGTACGCTTCCGCGTGACAAACGAGGGCGCTCTGGTGCACGAGTTCAACATTGGCACCGCAGCCATGCACGAGGCCCATCAGGACGAAATGCAGATGATGGTTGAGCACGGCGTGCTGAAGGGAGACCGCATCGATTACGAGATGATGGAAATGGATATGGGGGATGGTCACTCCATGAAGCACGATGACCCCAATAGCGTGCTCCTGGAGCCCGGCAAGACCGCGGAGATTGTCTGGACCTTTAACGAAACCACCAGCCTTGAGTTTGCCTGTAACGTGCCGGGTCACTACCAGGCAGGCATGGTCGGCGATCTTGATGTTGAATAAACGGGTGTTCTCCATGAAGAAATCATTACTGATAGCGGTGCTGGCCGGGTTTACCACCATGGTGGCGAACGCCGGCGAGTACGACATTTCCGTTGACCGGGTCCAGATCGACACCGGTGATTTCGTCAAGGAAGGTATCGGTTACAACGGCGCGTCTCCCGGGCCGGTTTTGCGGTTCAAGGAAGGCGAAGAGGTGACCATCAATGTCACCAACAACCTGGACGAGATGACGTCCATTCACTGGCACGGCCTGATTCTGCCGTTCCAGCAGGATGGCGTGCCGGGCATCAGTTTCGCCGGTATCCAGCCGGGGGAAACCTTTACCTACAAGTTCCCGATTGTGCAGGCCGGCACTTACTGGTTCCACAGCCATTCCGGTTTCCAGGAGCCGAACGGAGCCTACGGCGCCATCGTCATCGAGCCCGAGGGCCGTGAACCCTTCCGTTACGATCGGGAGTACGTGGTGCAGCTGACTGACAAGCATCCGCATTCCGGCGACCGTATCATGCGCAACCTGAAGATGTCGGCGGACTACTACAACCGCCAGCAGCAGACCGTGGGTGACTTCATCGACGAGTCCGGCGACAAAGGCTTCATGGCCACGCTGATGGACCGGATGATGTGGGGCGATATGCGCATGATGAAGGCGGATATCGAAGACGTGCAGGGTTTCACCGGCCTGATCAACGGCAAAGGGCCGGAACAGAACTGGACCGGGCTGTTCAAACCGGGCGAGCGCATTCGTCTGCGCTTCATCAACTCCTCCGCCATGACCTATTTTGACATCCGCATTCCCGGTCTGGAAATGACCGTGGTGCAGGCTGACGGCAACAACGTGCAGCCGGTCACCGTGGATGAATTCCGGATCGGCGTGGCCGAGACCTACGATGTGATTGTGCGCATCAAGGATGAGCAGGCCTACACCATTTTTGCCGAGTCCATGGGGCGCTCCGGTTTTGCCCGTGGCACCCTGGCGCCGGAGGAAGGCATGACCGCCGACGTGCCTGACCTGCGAGAGGCCCCATTGCTGACCATGGCCGATATGGCCGGACACATGGATCACGGCGATATGGACCATGGCAGCATGGATCATGGTGACATGGCCGGCATGGATCACAGTGGCATGAATCATGACGACATGGCTGACATGGATCATGGCGAGATGAACCACGATGACATGGGCAAGGACACTGGCATGGATCACAGCGCCATGGGCCACGGTGGTATGGATCACGGCGGTGACAGTTCCCTGCCGGAAGATCCCTTCTACGCCAAGGGCAGTGGCCTGATCCCTACCGCCAGCAACGGTGGCAAGTTTCTTTCCTACGCCGACCTGAGGGCTCAGCAGCCCCTGTACGAGGACCGCGAACCGACCCGCGAAATCGAGCTTCGCCTGACCGGCAACATGGAGCGCTATGAATGGAGCATCAACGGCATCAAGTACGAAGACGCCGACCCCATCGTGTTGCAATACGGTGAACGGGTTCGCTTCAAGTTCGTCAACGAAACCATGATGACTCACCCCATGCACCTGCACGGTATGTGGTCGATTCTCGACGTGGGTGAAGGTAAGTGGAACCCGTTGAAGCATGTGATCAGCGTGGCACCCGCCACCACGGTATACATGGAAACGGAAGTGGATGCGCCGGGCGAGTGGGCATTCCATTGCCACCTGTCGTACCACGCCGCGTCCGGCATGTTCCGCAAGATTGTGGTGGAAGGCGGTCCGGACAGCACGGTGGCGGACGGACAGAAAAATGGGCAACAGGGAGGCGAATCATGAAGCGTTTGTCGCTACCCCTGTGCGGCCTGTCTCTGGCAATGGCCATGCTGACCGGGCCCGCGATGGCTCAGGAGGATCCGGCCAAGAAAACCCAGACCGCCAAAACCTTCTGGGGCGTGTCGGCGGAAAAACTTGAATACCGCTACAGTGACGCCGATGAAGAACTGGCGGTCATCGAGGGCGATGCCTTCTACGGCACCGACGAGCTCAAGTTCCGCTGGCTGTTCGAGGGCGAGTGGGAGGAAGCCCACAACGCCTGGGAAACCCTCGAAAACCAGTTCGTTGCCCAGGTCCCTGTGGATGACTTCTGGGACGCCAAAGCGGGTATCCGTGTGGATACCCCGGAAGGAAAGGATCGGGTATACGGGGTGCTCGGGCTCACGGGGCTGGCGCCCTACTGGTTCGAGATTGACACCAACCTGTACGTCAGCGATGAAGGCGATGCCTCGGTAGACTTCGAGGCGGAGTACGAATTGCTGATCACCAACTACTGGATCGTGTCAGCCACCTTCGAGAGTCTAATGGCGTTTTCCGAAGACCGGGAAATTGGCGTTGGTAAGGGCCTGAACTCTACCGAGGTCGGTTTGCGCCTGAGCTACGACCTGTTTGACCGCGCATTCTCGCCTTACATCGGCGTGGTGCATGAGCGCAAATTCAGCGATACCGCCGATCTGGCCAGAGATTCCGGCGGCAGTACCGAAGACTGGTTTGCGGTGGTTGGGGCCAGGGTGATGTTCTGAGAGCAGGCTTCAGATCCTGCTCTCAGTCCTCAGGCGGGGCTGATTACAGCAGCTTTTTCAGCTCGCCGTAATTCCCCCCGGTGCGCAGCACCAGGGTGATATCGTCATCGTTCCGGTTGCGGAAAAACCAGCCGTGGTTGCCGGTGAAGGCGGCTTCCAGCTCGCCTTCATCTTCCGGTACGCCGCGACCCTTTTCGTAGGAAATGGATTGGCCACTGCCATCGCCGTGGGTGTCGAAGTTGATGGGGCCACCTTCGGATACCCAGGAAAACCGGGCAACGGCGCCTTCTTCCATGGTGAGCTTGAATTCCGTGCCCTCGCCGGGTGTGAGTACCACGCGGACTTCATCCTGCCACTGAGGTTCCGCAGGTGCGGAGGCCGCTTCTTCCACGGGGGCCGGTTCCGGCTCCGCAGCAACTTCCGGTTCGGCAACAGGCTCGGCCATAGGCTCGGCAACGTCGGGTGCCGGCTGGCTGGCGGAGGACTGAACCGCAACCATCTCGGCATTCTCGTCAGCGGCGGCTTCCTCAGCCAGCTGCGTCTTGATCTCACCCATTTCGGTCAGCCCCAGAAGCTGGCCGGCACCGGTGGGGTCGATGGCGTATTCCGCGGGCATCACCACGGTCACGAGCAGGATCAGTGCCAAAATGGCGGCGATGAGGGTTGAGCGAATCAGCTTCGCGGTGCTGGGCAATTCTTCCCGGCTGGGCATATCGGTGTTGTACATAATAATTCTCCAGAATCAGGCGACAAAGTAACCCGTGAGCTGATAGCCAAAGAGCAGGAAGCCTGCGCTCATCATGGCCACATTGGTGGTGTAGGCGTGGCGGAAAAAGCCATCGGTTTTACGCCAGAAGCTCATGACAATCAGGATCATGGCCAGGGCAATCAGCTGTCCGATCTCCACGCCCACATTGAACGCGAGAAGATTCGGAATAAGTCCGTCCGGCGAGATGTCGTATTCGATGATCTTGGTGGACAGGCCAAAGCCATGGAACAACCCGAAAATGAGCGTCGCAGCCCTGGTGTCGGGCTGAAAACCGAACCAGCGCTGATAGGCCCCGATGTTGTCCAGTGCCTTATACACGATGGACAGGCCGATGATGGCATCAATCAGGTAGCTGTTAATGCCCACATTGAAGTACACGCCCAGCAGCATGGTGGTGGAATGCCCCAGCGCGAACAGACTCACATAAAGGGCAATGTGCTGCATGCGATAGAGGAAGAAAATGACGCCCAGCAGAAACAGCAGGTGGTCATAACCGGTGACCATGTGCTTGGCCCCGAGATAGATAAACGCGATCAGATTTACGCCTGTTATTTCCTGAATATACCCTTTGTCACCCTGGGCGACGGCGTGGGCCAGAACGTCGGCGCTCATCCCGAAGAGAGCAAGGCATGCGACGATCTGGAGCAGGCGGTGTCCGCGTGGAGTTCGGCATCCACGGGAGCCCCTGTCAGGTAAAATTGACAACATATTGACTCCGATTGTTTTGGTTCAGAGAACTGCAGTGCAGCGAGATTCAGACACTCGGAGACCGTTTTGGCGGGCGGTCAAGCCTGTAACGAAAGCTTTGGGGAGATTTTCCGGCAAAAGGAATACCCTGCCGGAACGAGGTGTCGTTTTGGGGCACGAGGGCGATTGAAAGCTGGTCTGCCGATTCGTGGGTGTGGTTGCCGGAATCGTGATGCAAATGGCTGTCCAGACGCTCATCGCTCCCGTGGGAGTGATCTCCATGATCCAGACCCGTAGCCTCCGTCAGCTCAGCAATGCCGTGAGACGATGCCTCACCGACAACCGAGAGTGACATGCCAGCCAGTGCAAGCAACATGACAAGAAGCGAAAGGAGCTTTTTTTGGTGGATAGACGCAATCATGGTTGACAGGTTTTGAGTCCGTCGGCGCTGGGTGAACACCCAAAAGACGCCGGGCGTTGGAATAGGGCTGAGCCGGAGGATAACATCGGCCGCGGGAAGAAAGGCAATTAAAACGAGTAAATGTTTATCGACGCAACGTATGAAAAGGACAATGTAATGGCATGGCTGATTACCAAGTACGCGATTACTGCCGCTCTGGTGGTGCTGATATCAGAAATAGCAAAACGCAGTGACAAGATCGGCGCGCTGATTGCGGCGCTGCCCATGGTGACGGTGCTGGCCATGATCTGGCTGTATCTGGAACACCAGCCCATGGAGAAAATCAGCAACCACGCCTGGTATACGTTCTGGTACGTGCTACCTACCTTGCCGATGTTCCTTCTTTTTCCGTTTCTGCTACCGCGACTGGGTTTCTGGATGTCCCTCGGCGCCAGTGCCGCCCTTACGATGGCCTGTTTTGCTGCGCTGGCGTTGGTTATGAGGCGGTTCGGCGTTTTCCTGCTCTGACAGATGCTGTCACCGGTATACCCCCGCGTTGGGCGCATGTTCAGAACAGTGACAGCTGATCGCTCTCTTCTTTCTCCCGCTGTTTGCCCGGCACAGACGGCCGCCTCTGCACCGGCCCCTTACGGCTACCGTGGCGCGCCAGAACCCGGCCGGTTTCCTCGCGGCTGACGTGTTGCTTGCGAAAGTCGCCCACCGCCTTGCGGGCAGCGCGGGCCGCCTGTTCATGGTCGCACACCGGGGAAATGTAGGTGTTGCCGCCGAACCGTTCTTTCTGCGCCGGCGTCATCAGCCATGGGGTGTGGATCATCTCGGCCGGTACGCCTGCCAACTCCGGAATCCAGCGGCGGATGAACTCCCCTTGTGGATCCAGCTTCTGGCTTTGCAACACCGGGTTGTAGATCCGCAGCGCGTTGATGCCGGTGAGGCCCGATTGCATCTGGGTCTGGGAGTAGTGAATACCCGGCTCGAAATCGGTGAACAGGCGGGCCAGATGCAGGGCCGGATCCCGCCAGTGCAACCACAGCTGATAACTGGCCACCGCCATCAGCATCGCCCGCATGCGGAAATTGATCCAGCCGGTGTGCTGCAGGGCACGCATGCAGGCGTCCACCAGCGGCCAGCCGGTCTGGCCTTCCTGCCAACGCTGCAGGCGTTCGGTATCGTTCGGGCCCGTTTTCATGCCCTCGAGTTCGCGATGCATGGCGCGGAATTCCAGCTCCGGCTCGTCCTCCAGTTTCTGGATAAAGTGGCAGTGCCAGTGCAGGCGGGAACGGTAGCTGGTCAGGCTTTTGCGCTTCCGGGGCAGGGTGTTGCGATGGCTGCCGGTGGCTTTGGCCTGCTGGTAGATGTCTCGCAGGCTGACGGAGCCGTACGCGATGTGCGGGCTCAGACGGGAGCAGGCACGAACCGCCGTCAGTGGGCTGGAAATGTTGTATTGATAACCCACGCAGCGACGATCGAGAAACGACGTCAGCAGTTTTTCGCCTCGGGCACTGCCGCCCGCCTGCCGATCTGGGCAGTTGTCCGGCAGCGTAAAATCCGTTATCGGGTATTGACGCTCGATGCGGTTGACGACGTCCACGCCGGGCACCACAGGCGGCGCCGTCAGCACCGGCTGGCGCATCAGGTTGGTCCAGGCCTTGTCCCACAGATCCCGGTCTTTCAGACGCCGCACCACGCCGAACTGGCTCCATTCCCGGAACTCCACCTGGTTTTCCGAGCACCAGCCGATCACCGACCGGTCCCGCTCGAAGGTCCAGCGCCCGCCGGTCTCCTCGTGGCAGAAAATCCGCTGGATCGAATGGTTGTCACGCAGCCGCCGCAACGCCTCAGTCACCGAGCCGCGCATGACAACCAGCCGGGTACCGGCGTTGCGGAGCTGGCGGTCAAGGTCGGTCAGTGAATCCCGGATGAAGGCCCATTGGCGGCCGCTGGTGTCCGGCAATTGCCAGTAGTCGTCTTCAATGACGTACAGCGGGATCACCGGTTCGCCGAGGCTGGCTGCCGCCACCAGGGGGGCGTGATCGCTGGTGCGCAGATCCCGTTTGAACCACACCACCGTGGTCATGACGGCGTGCCCCGCGAGCGGCGGCAACGTTCGCTGCAGTAGCGCACGCTGTCCCAGTCTTTCGCCCATTTCTTGCGCCAGACGAACGGGCGTTGGCAGATCGGGCAGATTTTTTCCGGCAAATGCGGTTTTTTGTGCATCAGACTCAAATGGTTTTAACTGAAGGTAGTGTCTTTACGTTTTCCAGGCTCTGAGGGATTGTTGATGGCCCGATTCAGTGACGATATCCAGTCTCCATCGATCTTGATTTTCGACTGGCATGGCACCCTGGTAGACACCCACGATGCTATGTTCAGCGCCATGGAAGACATGCTGCCGCAACTGGAAGAGCTGGGTCTGGTGGAGCGGCTGTTGCCGGAGGACCGTTGCCGCACGGCGGACGACGCCCGGCTGGTGCGATACATCCGGATTTTCCGGCGGCTGCACCCACGCATACTGGCCGAACGCCGGGTGTCCAGGACCGACATTTTCAACGCCGTTTTTGGCGATGACAGAGACGCCAAACTGATTGCCCACCAAGCCTACAACGCGGCGTATCGCCGCTATTTTGGCCAGGTAAAGCCGTTCCAGCCGGGCGCGTACGAATACCTCTCGGCCCTGAAAGCCATGGGAGTGCGGCTGGCGGTCTCCACCAACCGTAACCGGGAATTTCTCGACCGGGAGCTGCGCACGGTGGATGAGGGCCGGTGGCAGCATCTGTTTGACGCCACGGTCTGCGCCGACGATGTCACCGAGTACAAGCCCGACCCGGAGGTCATTCTCAAAGTGCTCGAGACCCTGGGGCTGCCGGCTGACAAGCGTGCCTGGTATGTCGGTGACAGTTACGTGGACATGCTGACGGCCAACAAAGCCGGGGTGTCCGGGGTATTCTACAACGGTGCTTGCTGGGAGCCGGGGCGAATCGACAGCTGGTTTTCCCACCGGGACGCGCCAGCGGCGATTCTCGACAGCTTCGAGGACCTGATGGATTTGCTGGCGCTGCTGGAACGCAATGAACCCGAGGCCTTTCGCCAGTCTCCGGCGGAAGTCCGGCCACGCCCGTTTCCACCACCTCCGCGCCCGGAACCACGGATCGAGCCGGACTGGCACCCGGCGGTTGTGCGGCTGATCCGGCCATCGGTGATCCTGTTTGACTGGCACGCCACCCTGGTGGACACCCTCGACGCCATGTATCACGCGGTCGATGACATGCTGCCGGATTTCCACACGCTGCAGCTGATGAGCCGGATGGTGGCCCCGGAAGACAGCAAGACACCGGAAGATGTCCGGCTGGTTGCCTATGTGCGGGAGTATGCCCGGCTGCACCCGAAGGTGAAGGCGGACCGCAAGATATCCCGCACCGACATTTTCGAGGTGTTGTTCGGGGAAGACCAGGAAGCCAAACAGATTGCCCACAAAGCGTTCAATCATCACTACCGCAAGCACTACGGCACGGTGAAAGCGTTCGAGCCAAAAGTCCGGGAAGTGCTGAAGGGCCTGGCACGGCTGGGTATTCAGGTGGGTGTGATCACCAACCGCGACCGGGAATTTTTTGAGCATGAGCTGGCGGCGGTGGAGGAGACCGGCTGGACCGAACTGTTCGAGGTGGATGTGTGTGGTGACGACACGCCGTTGCGCAAGCCGCACCCGGATCAGTTGTTGCTGGCGGTGCAGAAACTCGATTACCCGCCGGACCCCAGCGTCTGGTATGTGGGGGATAGCACCACCGATGTGATTGCGGCCAAGCGCGCCGGTATGACCTCGGTGTTTTTCAACGGCGCGCAATGGGACCAGCCATGGCTCAACAAGATCTTCCCCGGCACCCATAAACACCCGGACAAGCCGGACGCGGTGGTCAACGATTTTTCAGAGTTCTGGGCGCTGGTGCTGGCCTGTGAAGTCGGTCCGCCGTGAACGTCAGTCCCGGTCAAAGCGGGACAGGGCTGCTTCAATGTCCAGACCGATCACCAGGGTGCCCTCGATAGCGCCGGCCTCCTCCGAGAGAATCGGGGTGCTGGCAATTACCTGAAAGCGTTGCGTGGACGCATCGTAGCGAATCGGTGAGAGGTACAGCGTTTTGCCGCTGCCGTCGGCGATTTGCTGGAATTTGAGTTCATCCCCCTGCCAGAAGTCCGAGGTGAGCTGGCTCATGGCCACCACGGTGCCGAGATTGTTGGTGATCATGGCCTCGGTCACCAGATCAGAGTGCCCTGCTTGCCAGCGCTCGAGTTGTTCAGACGCGGGCAGGCGCAGAATATCTAAGGCCATGGGCGGAACCGACTGAGGGGCAAGCGCCTGCCACTTAAGATCAAGGGTCAGAATATCCGCAAAACTGTCGATACGGGGCCCCAGCCTGATGGCTTCGCCGACACTGAGGTTCTGTTGCAGGTCACTGAACAGCAGCTCGGCCTGCGCGGCAAGCAGCTCTTTTTCATGCTCGTCCAGCTCGAAGGTGGGGGTTACGCAGTCCGGGATGAAGCGGTTGAACTGGTCAATGAATCCGGGGTTGTTGGCGGTAAAGCTCCGGCTCAGGTACAGGTGCAGTGGGGTGTAGCGCAGAAACTGATGGTGCAGCACCAGGTCCGGAGCCTCCGGCTCGTTATGCAGGCTCTCCATGACTCGTTTGTCCATCAGCGCCGCATCGATCCGGCCCCGATGAATAAGGGCGATCAGTTGCTCCACGGTAGACACGCCGAGGAATACGTCGTAGCCGTTTCTCTTCAGCCACAGCTCTTCGTTGCTGCCGGACACCACGCCAAGCCGGGCATTGTGTGGGTCAATGTCCGCTTTGGCGGAAAAGAAATACCACTTCTCCAGCGCGATGGGTGCGGTCCGCACGCCCACACGGTCCAGCTCACCCGAGGAATCGATGGCGAAGTAGCCATCAATCAGGTTGCGGCGAAGGGCATGCACCGCGCGGTTCTGAGGCGCCACCCTGACGGAGACCGATGACCCGGCCAGACCCACGCCGCACACCACCGCTTCCACGGTTTCGCCACGGACAATGGTGCCGACGGCACTGTCACTATCAACAACCTGATAGGGAGGGGCGTTAAAGGTGTAGAGGTTCAGTTCCGCCAGGGCTGTGTGAGTAAAGCCAAGAACCAGGGTGGCTACAACCGGTTTCAGGAATCCACGCGTGCCCATGTATAACGCCAACTTCCATTTTGTAGACAACAGTGTGCGTAATAGTAGCAGTGGAACTGAAAACTTGCGTCACAGCTTTTCAATATTGATCAGCAGCTGCTCCCCCCGCTTCAACAGGGCCGTGCGCTGTTCCGGTTTCTGTTTGTCCCAGTTGCGGTACATCATGCCCATGCGTGGATTGTTGGCGAAATCATCGCGATGGCGGTCGATAAAATGCCAGTAAAGAGCATTGAAGGGACAGGCATCGTCTTCGGTGGATTTGCTGACCTTGTAGTGACAGCTCTTGCAGTGATCCGACATCCGGTTGATGTACTTACCGCTGGCCGCATAGGGTTTGGAACCCAGGTAACCGCCATCGGCGTGCATCACCATGCCCAGCACATTGGGCAGCTCCACCCAGTCGTAGGCGTCGGCGTACACCGCCAGGTACCAGTCGCAGATCTCCTCCGGTTTGATGCCGGCCAGCAGCGCGAAATTGCCCGTGACCATTAACCGCTGGATGTGGTGGGCGTAGGCGTTGCGGTGCGTGGCGTAGATGGCTTTGTGCATGCACCGCATTCGGGTGTCGCCGGTCCAGTAGAACCAGGGCAGGGCGCGGCTGTTGCCAAGCCGGTTCTCGGCAGCATAGCCGGGCATGTTGAGCCAGTAGATGCCGCGCACGAATTCCCGCCACCCGAGAATCTGGCGAATGAAACCCTCCACCGCGTTGATCGGTGCGCGTCCGCCATACCAGGCCTGCGCGGCGGCTTCACACACCGCCAGTGGGTCCAGCAGGCCGGAGTTGATGTAGGGAGAGAGAATGGAGTGGAATAGCCAGTCCTCGTCATCCGACATGGCGTCCTGATAGTCTCCGAAACAGGGCAGGGCGAAATCGATAAAGTAATCCAGCGCCTGCGCAGCGTCCTCGGCGGTCACGGCGAAATGGAAATCCTCCGTGGTGCCGAAGTGATCGGCAAAGTGCTCATCCACCTGCTCGATGACCTCAGCGGTCACGGCGTCGGGCTCGACCCGGAACGTCGCCGGCGCCGGTGGTTTGCCCGTCCATTTGCGGCGGTTGTCAGCATCAAAATTCCACTGGTTGCCCTCCGGCTTGCCTTCGGGGGTCATCAGTAAACCGGTTTTTTTCCGCATTTCCCGGTAAAAGAATTCCATCCGCAGCTGCTTGCGACCCTCGGCCCAGTTGGCAAACTCCTGTTTGCTGGCAATGAAGCGTGTGTCCGGGCGGATCTCGACCGGCACCCCCAGCCGTTCATGCCACTGGCTTATCTGCTCATGCAGGCGCCACTCGCCGCACTCGGTCGTTATCACCCGGTCTGCGCCGGCATCCTTCAGCTGGCCGGCGATGACCGCTTCCAGACTCTGCGCCTCGTTGTCGGGGTGATAGCGCTGGTAGTGCACCTGCCAGCCATCCGCCTCCAGCTGCCGGGCGAAATGGCGCATGGCGCTGAACAGCAGCACCAGCTTTTTCTTGTGGTGATTGGTGTAGCTGGCCTCGTCATGGACCTCTGCCATCACCACCCGATCCCGTTGGCGATCGCCGTTCCGGAGGGCGCTGATGTCGGTGGTCAGCTGGTCGCCGAGGATCAGGATCAGGTGTGCCATGGTTGGGGTGCTCCTTTACGTGCGGGTGGGCCCCGATCAGGGGTAGTGGGAATACGCCGGGGGCGCAAGGGTGGTTCAGGCGGCGGCCCGATTGAATGCGCCCGGGGCGGTTTTGCGGTCCGTAAGCTGATCCGTATCAAATCGGAAACCAGTCAGTTGCCCTACCATGGGCGGCATTCCTGACCTGACCCTTTCCCCATGTTCCGAGTTTGACTATGGCTTCCAGTTCCGCCCTCGCTTCCACCCGCCAGCCCTTCATCTGGGATGATGCGCTGATACGACGCTATGATCTGAGCGGCCCACGCTACACCTCTTACCCGACAGCTGTTGAGTTCGACCCGCATTATCCGTTGAACGAGATGGCGCAGGCGGCTGCCCGCAGCCAAGCCAGTGGCCGGCCGCTGTCACTCTATACGCACCTGCCGTTCTGTGCGCATCTCTGTTACTACTGCGCCTGCAACAAGGTGATCACCAGGAAGCGCGACAAGGCCATGCACTATGTGGAGCGCTTGCTGAAAGAGGCGGCTATGCAGGCGCGATTGTTCGGCGCGGACCGGCCGGTTCGTCAGTTGCATTGGGGCGGTGGCACTCCCACCTTCCTGCCGCAGGAGGTGATGGCCCATCTGATGGCGGGCTACGGTGAGCTGTTCAATCTGCAGCGCGATGAAGAGCGGGACTACAGCGTGGAGATCGACCCGCGGGAAGTGGACCAGGATACCCTGCCGGCGCTCTGGGACCTGGGCTTCAACCGCATCAGCCTGGGAGTACAGGACCTGAATCCCGGCGTACAGAAAGCCGTGAACCGCATCCAGCCCCGCGAGATGACCGAGGCCGTGCTGAGCGAAGCCCGTCGACTCGGCTTCCGATCGATCAATCTGGACCTGATCTACGGCCTGCCCCACCAGACGCCTGAGAGCTTTGCGGAAACCCTGGAGGCGGTCATCGAGATGGCCCCCGACCGGCTCTCGGTGTTCAGTTATGCCCACCTGCCGGACCGGTTTTATCCGCAAACCCGCATTCTGGCAGACACCCTGCCCACGCCGCAGCAGAAGCTGACCATCCTCCACAACACCATCAACCGATTGCTGGAAGCCGGGTACGAATACATTGGCATGGACCACTTCGCCCGGCCGGACGACAGCCTGGCGATGGCCCAGCGGGCAGGCCGGCTACACCGCAACTTCCAGGGCTACACCACCCACTCCGATTGCGACCTGGTGTCGCTGGGCGTGTCCGCCATCGGCCAGACCGACGATGCCTATTTCCAGAACAATCACGACCTGCCTGTCTGGGAAGCGGCTATTGATGCCGGCCAGCTCGCCATCACCAAAGGCGTGAACCTGACCCGGGACGATCGTATCCGCCGCTGGGTGATCGGCCAGTTGATCTGCCAGTTCCGGCTGGACCGGCAGCAGTTTGCGGACCAATGGGGTGAGAACCCGGACCGCTACTTCGCCGATGAGCTGCGAAGGCTGCAACCGATGATGCGCGACGAACTGATGGCCGATGACGGCCGAACGTTACAGGTCCTGCCCGCAGGGCGGTTGCTGATACGGGCGATCTGCCAGATCTTTGATCGGTACCGGAAGGCGGGGGCAAGCCAGCGATTCTCGCGGATCATCTGATGGAACCTTCTGCGTCCATCTATATGACGGGGCAGAGGCAATGGACCGGAGTCAGCCCCCGGTCATGTTCATGAATCGCAGGATCTGCACGTCGCCATCGGTCGAGAAATGGTGGCGCTCAGGCTTCAGGTCCATGGCGCTGATGATGGCCTCACGCAGAGGTGCGTCCGACTCGGGATGGGCGCGCAGCACGTGGCGCAGATCCACCGAGTGCTCGTTGCCGAGGCAGAGCAACAGGCGGCCTTCCACGGTCATCCGGACACGGTTGCAGGTGGCGCAGAAGTTGTGGGAGTGGGGGGAGATAAAGCCAACCCGGATATCGCTGTCTGCCATCCGGTAATAGCGGGCCGGGCCGCCGGAGTCCTCCGGTGTAGGCGTCAGTTCATGACGCTGGCCGATGATGCCGCGAACTTCATCACTGGTACACAGCACCAGCCCGCGGTCGTGATCGGAGATCTCGCCCAGAGGCATTTCTTCGATAAAGGTAATGTCCACCTTCTTCTCACGGGCAAACTCCACCAGCTCCGGTACTTCCTGATCGTTGCCGCCTTTCATCACCACGGTGTTGAGCTTGATGCCCTGAAACCCGGCGTCTTTGGCGGCCTCGATGCCGTCCAGCACCTGGCTCAGGCGTCCGGTGCGGGTAATACGGTGAAACTTGTCCGGGTCCAAAGAGTCGAGGCTGATGTTGAGCCGGTTCAGCCCCGCCCTGCGCAGGGATTCCGCCATGATTGGTAGCTGGCTGCCGTTAGTGGTCATGGCAAAATCCCGCAGGCCATAACTGCCGATCTCTTTCACCAGTTCGAGGATGTCCTTACGCACCAATGGCTCGCCTCCGGTCAGCCGGATTTTTTCAGTGCCCAGGGAGACAAACGTTCTTGCCACCCTCGCAATTTCCTCCAGAGTGAGCACCTGCTGACGGGGCAGGAATGTCATCTCTTCGGCCATACAGTACACGCAGCGGAAATCGCATCGATCAGTCACGGACAGGCGCACGTAATTTACGGTGCGGCCGAAACGGTCTGTCAGCGTGGTCTGTGGCATGGAGGCGATCCTGTTACAGCATTGTTGTTCGATGTCTGAACATCAGTAGAGCAAGGATCGCCTGCCGGATCAATCCTTCTGACACCCCGCGCGGGGTCTTGATGTTTATCCGTAAATGTCGCCCGCCAATAAAGATTTAAATTTAATAAATCTTAAAAATATCAGGTGCAGGTGGAATACTTGGAGTTTTTAGTAGCTCCCAATGGATTGGGGGCGAAGCTGGTATGCGCGCATCTTGTGCTAGCGCGATTTTCGATCTACTATAAAATATAAAATATATACATCAATACGAGATCGAAGGGGAAGTCGGATGGAAAAGTTACTGGCGTACTCGAACGGCGCGCTGCTGCTGTCGGTCATTGGTCTGGCGATCACGGTTTTGCTGGCCTATCCCTTTGCGCACGCTCTTTCCATGGCGCTCCAGATCGTGGCGCATATTGGCACCCTGCTGTTTGCGGTGGGTATCAAGCTGGCGTACGTCGCGCGACTGGTTTCGCTCCGGCAATTGGGAAGACCTGTGCATTAATTGCCGGTACACTTTGCGTTTTTGGTCGCGGCATAGAGGCTTCGGGCATAAGCACGGTGGGCGGGAGAACCGGATTCAAAGTTCCTGCGTATATCTTTGCCGGATTTGGGCACAGGCCCATATTTTAGGTTGTCGGCGTTTCTGTGTACCAGGTCGCCGTATGGAACCGGTTAACTGCATCCCTGGAGTATTTGAATGCACATCACCCGCTACACAGATTACTCAATTCGCGTACTGATCTATCTGGCAGTGCAGGGTGATCGTCTGACCACCATTCAGGAAATTGCTGACAGCTACGAGATTTCCAAGAACCACCTGATGAAAGTGGTGCATCAGCTCAACAAGAAAGGCTACATCGAAACCGTTCGCGGTAAAAAAGGTGGCATGCGACTTCACATGGCGCCCGGCGACATCAACATGGGCATACTGGTTCGTGAAACCGAGCAGGACATGAGTATCGTTGAGTGTTTTTCCTCGAAAAATGCGTGTCGCATCGCGCCGGTGTGCGGCCTCAAGTCGATGTTTGCGGAAGCGCTGGACGCGTTCCTCAATGCGCTGGACAAGTACACCCTGGCCGACATCATTCAGGAACAGCATCGGCCGCAATTGCTGCGACTTTTGCAGATAGCTTGAGCCAGGCAGGCCGTCACCGGAACTCTCCGATGACGGCCAGGGGCCGACTTAGGCCATCTGCGGGGCGATGCGCTGGCGCACACGATCCGGCAGCGAGTAGCTGACGATGCGCTTGAGTACGGTGCCGTACTGCTTGGCAAAGCTGCCGGTGTTGTAGTGGATGCCGTGCTTCTTGCACACCGCCTGCACTTTCTCGGAAATCTCCGGATAGCGATGGGCAGGCAGGTCAGGGAACACGTGGTGCTCCATCTGGTAGCTCAAGTGTCCACTGAGCAGATGCACAAACTTGTTGCCGGAAAAGTTGGACGACCCGGTCAGCTGCCGCAGGTACCAGTGGCCCTTGCTTTCCCCTTCGCACTCCTCCTCGGTGAAGGTCTCCGCATCCTGGGTGAAATGGCCGCAGAAAATCACGGTGGATGACCACAGGTTACGCATCAGGTTGGCGCTCACGTTGCCGGCCAACACGATCGGAGCGACCGGGAAGGTGAGCAGCGGGAAGAACACGTAATCCTTGAACGCCTGACGGCCACCTTTGCGCACGAAGCCTTTCAGGAACGGCAGTTTTTCTTTCAGCGTGACCTCGCCGCGGCGAACCCGCTCGAACTCCATCTCGTGAAGCGCTACGCCCCATTGGAAAAATACGCTCAGCAGCACGTAATTGATGAACTGCAGACTGTGGGCCGGGCGCCACTTCTCGTCATCGCTCAGGCGGAGCAGGGCATAGCCATAGTCCCGGTCCTTGCCGATGATGTTGGTGTAGGTGTGGTGCTCGTAGTTGTGGGTCAACCGCCAGGAATCGCTGTCGCACGCCGTATCCCACTCATAGGTCTGTGAGTGCAGTGACGGATCGTTCATCCAGTCGTACTGGCCGTGCATGACGTTGTGGCCGATTTCCATGTTTTCAATGATCTTGGAAATGCCCAATGCTGCGGTAGCCGCCACGAATACCGGCGGGATAAACCCGAACGGCATCATCACCCGGCCGCCTACTTCCAGTGCGCGATGCAGGCGCACGACGCGGCGAATGTAGTTGGCGTCACGCTCACCCAGGTCCGCAAGGACTTCATCGCGGATGGCGTTCAGATCTTGCTCGAGTACGCTCAGTTGTGCTTCGGTCATCTGTTTCATAATAGTGCTCCTGCTCTTTTCAGTTAAAGCTCGACGGTAACGGGGCCCTGGGGAACGGATATACACAATTGAATGTTCTCCTCTCCGGGCCCGGAGCTTTTTCCGGTTAAACGATTAACAACGGTGCCGCTGGTTTTCTTGCAGCTGCACTGATGGCAGATGCCCATGCGACACCCGTAGCGGGGTGACAATTTTGCCGCCTCAGCGATGTCCAGCAGTACGGCATCGCCTTCCGACGACACATTCAGATCGCTGCGGCTGAAGTGGACAGCGCCGCCGAGGCTGTCGGTGTCCAGCGCGGCCTGGGCCGCTGCGAAGAAGGTGCTGTGTCTGCGGTCGTCGGCAATGCCCTGGCGGTCCAGGAGATCACCCGCCAGATCCATCAGGCCCTTGGGGCCGCACAGGTAGCAGCGCCGCGCGGTGATGTCCGGCACCTCCTCGAGATCGCTTTCGCGCAGGAAGCGCGGCTGCTCGCTCTCGTTGGTCGCCACCACGTTCAGGGTGAGGGCGGGCCAGTGCTGGCGCAGGCTGTAGAGCTTTTCAGCGCCGATGATATCGGCCTGGGTCCGCACGAAGTACAGCAGGGTGACCGGCGCCCGGTAATCGGCGGCAGCCAGTGTTTCCAGCTGGCTCAACACCGGTGTAATGCCGCTGCCACCGGCGATGTACAGCAGGGGTTCACTGATCTCCGGTACCAGGAATTCGCCAAAGGCTTCGCCCAGGCCCAGAGTGTCGCCCGCTTTCAGGTGATCGTGCATCCAGTTGGTGACCAGTCCGCCGGGCAGGCGTTTGATGGTCAGGGTCACGGTGCCGTGGTCATGCCATAGCGCCGGGGCACTGGACAGACTGAAGGTGCGGTTGCGGCGAACACCGTCGATATCAATACAGATGTTCACATGCTGGCCGGCTTCGAATCCGGCCCAGCGTTTTGCCGGCTTGAGCACGAAGGTTTTGGTGTCTGCGGTCTCGTCAACAATGCGCTCGACACGGGCGGGTGTATACTGCTGTACCCACATGGGGTTGATGCGCTCCAGCAGGGGGTCGAAAAAGGCAGCCGGGTCTTCCCGGTTAAAAAGCTGCTTGCCCAGCCACTGTAATGCGGATGATCTTTCAATTCTGGATAACATATTGGCTCTCTCCATCTGCACCGGTGTGTACAGTTGTTCACTTATGTGTACGACTGTACACAGGCTGTTGTTGGCGAGCAATTGGTGTTTTTGCTGTTGGCGCAAAATGACAAGCATCATGTACTTTATGTTTCCGGAATGTGTACACTTGTGTACCGGATATAACTGAAACCTGCAGTACGGTGAGGGCATGGTAGAAAAACAGCGGCGCAAGCCGGGAGAGACGCGGGAAAAACTGATGAGTGCGGCGTTAACGCTGGTTGGCAAGGGCCGTCATTTTGCCAGCCTTGGCATTCGCGAGGTGACTCGTCAGGCGGGTGTGGTTCCCACGTCCTTCTACCGCCACTTCCGCAACATGGACGATCTGGGGTTACAGCTGGTGGACGAACTCGGGCTGGTGCTCAGGCGCATGATGCGGGAGGCCCGCAACAATGTGCTGCAGGCCGACAAGCTGATGGAAGAGTCGGTGGGCATTTTTATCAGCCACGTGCAGGCCAACCGCAGTTTCTTCTTCTTTATGGCCCAGGGCCTGGCCGGTGAGAGCCGCGCGGTGCAGGAGGGCATTCGCAGCGAAATGCGGTTTTTCGCCAGTGAACTGGCCAACGATCTGCGGCGGCTGCGTCTGGCCGAGCACCTGAGTGACGGCGATCTGGACATGACCTGTGACCTGGTGGTGCGCAGCGTGGCGTTCAGCCTGACCGATCTGTTGGGGGTGGCACCGGATGACGACTACCAGATCGACCAGATCCGCCGGCGCACCACCCGCTTTCTGCAGCTTATATTCGTAGGTGCCGCCCACTGGAAGAGTGAGGGCACCTGAGCCCGGCGTCTCAGACCAGCGCCGCCATACCGATGGCCACCAGCGTTGCCAGCACCGGGATGGCGACGGTCACCACGAAAATGTCCTTGTACGCCTCTTTATGCTTCAGACCCATGATCGTCAGCATCGCGATCACGGCCCCGCAGTGGGGCAGGGAATCAATGCCGCCGGAGCCCAGCGTGGCGATACGGTGGAGCTCCTCCGGCGCGACCCCCATGGCAAGGTAGTTTTCCGCGAAGGTCTGCATGAAAATCTGCAACCCGCCAGAGCCGGAGCCCACAATGGCCGACACTACACTGACCGACGCGAACACTGACAGCAGCGGTGGCAGCGGAAGATCCAGCACCCACTGGGCGAAGGCACTGAAACCTTCGGTCTGAGTGACCACGCTGCCGAAACCGATCACCGCCGCGGTGTTGAGCAGGGGCATGATCGCATCGTTGGCGCCGGCGCCCATGCTTTCCATGGCTTTCTGGCGGAAATCCGGGAACAGCACTACGCAGCTTGCCGCACCAATCACCAGCGCAATGCTGGGCCAGATGATGGGCTCGCCATTGGCAAAGCCGATCACGGCGGTGTCAGTGTCGGCCAGCCCGAGGACGACCAGCAGCCGCGGCAAAACGATAGTGCCCAGTACCAGCACCAGCGGCAGAATGCTCAGTTGCCACTTCGGTCCGTGCTCCAGTGCCGGTGCCATGCTCTCCATATGCTCGTCCTGAGCATTCACCGCATAGCCTTCACCCGCCGCCCGGGCTTTGGTCCACTGGCGTTCCAGATACACCATGCCTGCTACAAACATCACCACCGCGGCGGTAAGGCCGATCAGGGCGCCTGCGAACAGGTCCGTGCCCAACGCTGAGGCAGCGATGACGTTGTGAATGGACGGCGTACCCGGCAAGGCCGTCATGGTGAAAGTGCCGGCGCCAAGCGCTATGGCCCCGCAGAACAGGCGTTTGGGCAGGTTGGCCTCCCGCATCAGCGCAACACCCAGTGGATACATGGTGAAAACCACCACAAACACCACTACGCCGCCGTAAGTCAGCAGGGCGCACACCAGCATGGTGATCAGGATGGTGTGTTTGGCACCCAGCCCGCGGGTGATGGCGCTGGCAATGGAGCCTGCGGCCCCGCTGGAGGCCATCATCTTGCCGAACACTGCCCCGGCCAGGAACAGCACGAAGAACTTGCCGGCAAAGCTGAACGCGCCCAGCGGCCCGAACGGGAAGTGCTCCAACAGGGTTGGTGAAATGCCCAGGCCATTGGTGACCGCCACCAGCAGGCTGGCGACCAGCGCCGCAATCAGAATATTGACGCCCCGCAGCGCCATGACAATTAACAGAACGAGACCGGCCAGAAGGCCCAGGTTGGCAAGCATGAAGGTCAATCCGTTTGTTGTTGTTAGGGAGTCCGGGGGTCACATGACCCCTTCGGCGTCCTTGTACAGTGAGCGTACCGGTTGCGCAAACACCCGACGGACCATGGGCTCGAAGTAGGACAACGGTAAGGTTTCCGCATCCGGATCAAACGCCGGCGAGTCGTACTTGTGGACGAATTCGAGGGTTTGCTCGAAATGCGGGTGGTCCCGGTACTGCTCCCGCATATCCCGGTCCATGCCCAGATAATGGAAGAAGAAATAACCCTGGAAGATGGCGTGGTGTTTCACCATCCAGTGATTGGCCTCACCGACGAACGGCTCCAGCAGCACGGCAGCCACATCGGCGTGATTGTAGGAACCCAGGGTGTCGCCGATGTCATGCAGCAGAGCGCACACCACGTACTCGTCGTCCTTGCCGTCCCGGTGCGCCAGCGTGGCGGTCTGCAGGCAGTGGGTCAGGCGGTCAATGGGAAAGCCGCCGAAATCGCCCTCCAGCAGCTTCAGGTGTGCCAGAATGCGCTCGGGGAGACCTCTGGCGAATTCGCCGAAGGATGAGGCGATGATCTGCCAGTCCTCGGGCTTGCCGTCTTTCATGTGGGTAAACGTGGCCTGGTGTTCGGCTTGATGACTCATGGGAACCTCCTCTCAGTGCCGGAAGCCGGGGTCGACACGGTCCAGCTTGCGCAGCAGCCCCGGCCAGGCCAGCTTGCCGCCGAGACCCTTGGTGACCTGCTCGGCCTGTTGCTTGATGGTGTCGACAATACCCGCCGGAATCGGTGTCAGCGGGCGATTGCCCGACAGAGCCCGGACCTGGATCTCGCAGGATGTCTGCAGGATGTACATGGCGAGGAAGGCGTCGGCGATGCTGCTGCCGGTGGTCAGCAGGCCGTGATTGCGCAGGATCATGTAGTTGGTGTCACCCAGGTCTTTCTGCAGCCTTGCTTTCTCGTCCTCCCGCAGCGCCACACCCTCGTAGTCGTGGTACGACAGGCTGGCCAACGCAAACAGGCTCTGCTGTGACAGCGGCATCAGGCCGTCCTGCTGGGCCGACACGGCAATGCCGTCGGTGGTGTGCAGGTGCATCACGCAGGCGGCGTCGTCCCGCACGGCGTGAATGGCGCTGTGGATGGTAAAGCCGGCGGGGTTGATATCGAAGTCGTCCGGGTTGATCTTGTTGGCGTCCTGATCCACGCGCACCAGGCTGGAGGCGGTGATCTCCTCGAACATCATGCCGTAGGGGTTGATCAGGAAGTGATGCTCATCACCCGGAATCCGCGCGGAAATATGAGTAAACACCAGGTCGTCCCAGCCATAGAGGGCAACCAGACGGTAGGCGGCGGCAAGATCCACCCGCAGTTGCCACTCTTCCTCGCTGACGGACGCTTTTTTCGACGGAATTGAAAGTTGTGCTGACATGGCGTGCCTCTCTGATCCGGTGTCTTATCGGATATCGTGTTGGAGTTTGTTGTGGTCGATGCCCTGATCTATCACCGAGTGTAGGGAAGAGTGATCGGCGAAGACTGTCAATTGGTTTACAATTCAGGTTATGACCGATATCAAGACTGTGCTTGCCGACTGCCCGCTGTTCTTCGGTTTCCCCCAACCGGCGTTGGAGGAGCTTGCCGCAATTGCCCGCCTCCGCCGGTTTGAGGCGGACGAGCTGATTTATAGCAAGGGTTCGGCCACCTCCACCCTTAACGTGATTGCCTCCGGTGTGGTGCGGATCAGTTCGGTCAATCCGGCCGGGCGGGAGGCCACGCTGATCATGTTCAGTGCCGGCACCTGGTTCGGAGATTCGGTGTTTTCCCCGGGGATGCGACGGGTCTACGGGGCAACCGCTCACGAGGCGGCCATCCTGATTGAAATGCCCGGCGACGCCTTTCGTCAGCTGATGGCAAGGCATCCCCAGTGCTACCCGGTGATCCTTGATATGGTCAGCCGCCGTTTGTGGGCGGCGATGTCGATTATTGAAGACGACGCGCTGCGGGGTATCGCAGCGCGGATTGGTCGGCGCCTGTTGTTTCTGGCTGAAATCCAGGGCAACGGAGAGGCGGGCTCAGAGCCGGTGACCATCTGGATCACCCGCGAGCACATTGCCAATATGATGGGCATGACCCGCCAGGGCGTGCATAAATGGATCAAGGATTTCGAACGGCGGGGCCTGCTGCAACTGGGTTATGGCCGGATCAAACTGACCGATCCGGCCGCCCTGCAGCGTCATATGGAGACCATTGACTAGCTCCGGCCCGCTGCCGGGGCCGGCGCCTCAGGTTTTGGGTGTGGCTTTCTTGCGCGTGGATTTCCGGGGTCGCGCTGCCGGCTTGGCAGCGGGCTTCGCCGGCGGAGGCAAAATCAGCCCCTCCAGTTCCTCCAGTGCCTCACCGGTGTACACCGCCAGTTTCTGCATGCTTGGCAGGGTATCGCGACAGCCGGTGAAGCCGAAATTCAGTGAGCCCGCGTAACTCAGGCAGGTAATGTTGAGCGCACCGCCGTGGGCAATCAGCGACACCGGGTACATGGCTTCCAGTTTTGCGCCTTCGTAATACAGCGTCTGTTCCGGGCCCGGCACGTTGGAAATGGTCACGTTGAACACCGGTCGCATGCGCCCGCCCATGCCAGACATCAGCTGCAGGATGTAGGGTGACATCAGCAGCATGGTGTACTGGGTCAGCGCCTTGCGGGGCAGCTTTTGCAGATGCTCCTTGGCGCGGCGGGTCGACTGCTTGATGTGGGCCAGCCGGGTCAGTGGGTCGGCCTGATCCGTGGCCAGCGACGCGATCATGAAGCTGATCTGGGTGCCGGTGCCCTGGTCATCCGCGGGGCGGATGTTGACCGGAATGCCGGCGGTCAGTGGCGAGTCCGGCAGGTTGTCCTGCTCCAGCAGGAAACGGCGCAGGGCGGTACCACACAGGTACAGCACGATGTCGTTCAGCGAACCGTGGGCAGCGTGGGCCAGCGCCTTGAGATTTTCCAGCTGGTAGTGCTGGGTGGCAAACCGGCGCTGGCCGGTGACCCGATGGTTCAGCAGCGACACCGGTCCGGTGAACGGCGCGGTCAGTCCATCGTCAGGATGACGTGCAGACTGAACCAGCCGCGACATGGCACCCCACAGCCGTGGCGCCAGATCCGCCTGCAGCTTCAAAGCATCCATAGCCTGGGAGACCGCGGCCGGAATGCTGGCCTCACTGTCGGTCTTGCTGCCGCGTCTACGCTCGGGGCGCACGGACCACGGGGGCAGCATGTTGGTTTCAGCCGGGTCTGTGCTCAGCACCCGCTGCATCAACCGCACGCCACTGATGCCATCGATCATGGAGTGGTGCATCTTGGTATAGAGCGCAAACCGGTTGTTCTCCAGCCCCTCAATGATGTGGCACTCCCAAAGCGGGCGGGAGAAATCCAGTGGGTTGGAATGTAATCGCGACACCAGAATGCCCAGCTCCCGCTCGCTGCCCGGGCGGGGCAGGGCAGAGTGGCGAACGTGGTAGTCCAGATCCAGATGTTTGTCGGTCTTCCACATGGGCGCCACCAGGCGTCCGAAAAAGCCGGAATACCCCAGTTTGTAGCACCACGGGGGCGCGAGTTCACCGTCTTCTTTCATGCGTGCAAGCATGTCCCGGAGGAAAGTGTCGGGTGCGCCGTCAGGGAGTGAAAATATTTGCAGGTTGCCCACGTGCATCGGAGTGTCTTCCGATTCCACCGCCAACCAGGATGCGTCCAGTGTGCCCAGGCGTTTCATTCAGTGTCCTCTTGCTTGTCCTTGCGTCCATTCGACTTGATTCTGTTTGTATTTTTATTAGATGAGGAGCGTAAGTATACGCAACTACAACGGTTAAACACACGTCCATCCGCTGTAAAGGTTCAGCTTTATTGTCGTCGCGGTACTGGCCTGCAGGCACCAGCGGTGATTATGTTACATCTTGTTGCCAAATCCCTGTCACGAGTCGGCGCTGCCTTGTGCTAACGTCGCTGGCCGACTAACTTCATTAAAACAACAACGTGGAGGCACCGTGGAGTCAAGTCCACTGATTTCTGCCGGGTTACCGATTGCCCTGTTCATCATCATGATCGGCATCGGTATGACCCTGACTGTCCGGGATTTCCGCCAGGTGGCGGTCTACCCGAAAGGCCTGATCGTGGGCACCGTGGCGCAGATTCTTGTGATGCCACTGATAGCCTTTGCGCTGGCCACCCTGCTGGCCGTGCCGCCGGCGATTGCGGTGGGGCTGGTGATTATCGCCGCCTGCCCCGGCGGAACCACATCCAACCTGTTCGTGTTGCTCTCCCGGGGCAACATTGCGCTGTCGATCGTGCTGACCGTCACCGCCAGCCTGATTACCATCCTGACCCTGCCGCTGTTCATCAACATGGCGCTGGATTTTTACATGGGCACCCAGGAAACCATCGTGCTGCCGGTGGGTAAAACGGTGGGCATGCTGGTTGGCATTGTGCTGTTCCCGGTGGCCATTGGCATGATTTTCCGCACCCGCAAGCCCACTCTGGCGAGGAAGGCAGAAGGCGTAGTCAGCATTTTTGGTGGGGTGGTGCTGGCGGTGCTGATTGTTGGTTTGATTATCGGTGTGCGAGACCAGATCTGGGATCTGCTCAAGCAGGCCGGTCCTGCTACCCTGCTGCTGAACATTGCCGGCATTTCGCTGGGCCTGTTGGCCGGGCGCGTGGCGGGGCTGACCCAGCGCGAGTCGCTGGCGGTTGCGGTGGAGCTGGGGGTGAAAAACAGCACCATTGCGCTGATGGTCACGCTCACCCTGCTGGAGTCCAGTGCCATGTCGATTCCCGCTGCGGTCTACGGTGTGCTGATGTTCCCGATCGGGTTCCTGCTGGCGATGTATGGCCGTAGCATTATTCCCAAATCCAGCGTGAAGGCACCCGCCTCCCGTCCCGCCGATTGACAAATCTGCCAGTGCCCCTCTGCCACCAGAGACAGGGGGGCATGAACGGATCGCTGTTACCCTGAACACACAGCTATTCAGTTCGGGATAACAATAATGATGCCTTCTGCCTTTCAAACAACGCCACTGCGCTGGGTTACCCGGTGCCTCTTGCTGATTGCCACCCTTTCGGTGTCGTGCTTTTCGGTTCTGGCCGGGGCCAATGATGAGCTCCGGGCAAAGGTTTATGACCAGGGCCTGCCACTCAAAGAGCGTATTGACGCCATGCAGGAACTGACCGGACTGGAGCCCGAGCCGGACCGGATCTACCGGGTGTGCGTCTGGGATATTTTTGGCCGCTCCGGCCCCATTTACGGCGCGGCTCAGGATCAGCGTCGTAAAATCCTCCAGTACGGTATCAACGTGGAAATGGTGCCCTACACCAGCGAATCAGTGATGGTGGAGGAGCTCAAATCCGGCACCTGTGACGCCGCTCTGATGAGCGGGCTGCGGGCGCGGCTGTTCAATAAGTACACCGGCACCCTGGATTCCATTGGCGGCTTCCCTGAGCGCGAGCAGATGCGCCTGGGCCTCCAGTTGATGGCGGATCCCCGCAGCGCGGATCGCATGGTCAGCAACGGTTACGTGGTAATGGGCATTGCACCGGCGGGCGCCGCCCATGTGTTTGTTAATGACCGCAGCATCAACACCCTGGCGAAGGCGTCCGGCAAGCGCGTGGTGGTGCTGGATTACGATCCTACCCAGGCGGAAATGATTTCCGGCGTCGGTGCAACGCCAGTGGTGGCCGACATCGTCAACGCCCCCAACATGTTCAACACCGGTGTGGTCGACGTGCTGGCGGCACCGCTGGCGGCCTATGAGGTGCTGGAACTGCATAAGGGGCTGGAGCCGGATGGCGGCATTATTGACCTGCCGCTGACCCACATCACCATGCAACTGATCGGTCGCGAAGAGGTTATTCCCAATGAACTGGCGCAGTTCGTGCGGGAGGCTTTCTACCAGGGTTTCGATGAAATCATCAGCCGCATCCGCATGGAAGAGGACAAGGTGCCGGACAAGTGGTGGATCGAAATTCCTGCTGAGGATCGCCGCGAATACGACACGCTGATGCAGCAGGCGCGGCTGGAGTTGCGCGAGCAAGGCTATTACAGCGGGGACATGCTGACCCTGCAACGCAAAATCCGGTGCCGGACAGACGGCAGCCGAGAGGAATGCAGTAACCCGGTGGAGTAAACCATGACGACCGACTCCCGGGCGCATCCTGCAGCGGGCCGCCGCACCCGATCACTCACCCTCGCCAGTGTGCCGATGTTGATCATACTGGTCCTGACGCTGCTGGCGTCGGTGGGCGAAACCCTGCACTCGCGGTTGCTGGAAATCGGCGGTGACACCTGGCCGGACTATTTCAACCTGAGGGTGATCGATCAGATCAGCGCGACCGACTGCCAGGTGGTGGGCGATGAAAAGGCGGCTGTCGACCTGGCGGTTGCCGCCAAAAAAGCGGAAAAATCTGCGGACCCCTTCGCCGATGTGTTCGGCGATCAGATCGACCGGGAGCAGATTCGTGCCTCGGTCATGGCGACATCCCGCGCCTGCGAGAACCGCCTCGCCAAGTGGGAGCGCCTGCAGTCACTCAATGGTCCCGGAGTCCAGGCCTTCGCCCTGATGGAGACCGGGCTGTCACAGGCGGTGCTGTTGGTGACCGGTAACCGCCGGGTGCTGCTGGGGCTGATGCTGTTGTTCTGCGCAGCGGCCGCCACTCTGGGGCGCCAGCACATTGCCCTGCGGCCCGTGGAAAGCCGTCTGGATGACCGGGTCGCCACGGTGTCGCAGCTGGTGGCCAACGGCTTACTGACCGCCTCGACCTGGCTTTACCGTCAACAGGAACTGGCCCAGGCGGATGCCGGGATGCCCCTGGCGCATCTGTTCATGCACGATATCTGGGTGGCAGGCTTCGGTACGCTCACCCTGATTTCGCTGTGGCAACTGCGTCAGCGGCGGCACGACCTGCCGCAAGGTGGCAGCTGGCCCCGGGCCATGCTCAGTGTGCCGCTGTACAGTTTCATGTGCATCTCCGCCTCCATCCAGTTTGCATTTCACGGTTTCTACCACGGCATTGCCGTCTACCTCACCATGATGGCGGAGTTGTCGGCGCTGTTCCTCAACCTGGGCCTGTATGTGTGGGTGGGTATGTTGCTGGCCCGCACTCACCTTCCCCGCAAGGTGTTTGATGTGCTGCGGCCCTGGAAGCTGCCGCCGAAATGGCTCGGGGTGGTGGTGTTACTGCTCACCGCCTTGCCCACCGCCTATAGCGGTGCCTCCGGTATTTTCATTCTGGCGGCCGGCCTGACCCTGTATCGCGAGCTGCGGCGCGCCGGCACCTCGGAGCAACTGGCGCTGGCGACCACCGCCATTTCCGGTTCGATGGGCACCATGCTGCGCCCCTGCCTGCTGGTGGTTATCGTTGCCACACTCAACAACAGTGTGACCACCGATGAGATGTTCAGTGCTGGCGCCCGGGTGCTGCTGCTGACCGCCTCGGTGTACGCGATATACGTGTTTCTGATCGGCGGGCCGTCGAAAGGGCAGATCGCCCCGCTGCGGGAAGCGGTGCCCGGCATGCTGCGCGCGTTGCTGCCGCTGGTACCTTACGTGGCCATTTTTGCCGGGGTGATCCTGCTGTGGAACCTACTGCTGGATCGTGGGCTGGACGAGTTCTCGGCGCCCGCCATCCTGCCGTTGATTCTGCTGCTGGTGCTGGCGTTCGAGCGCCTGGTGCTCAAGTCACCGGATCCCGACACTGAGGAGCCGCCACAGAACGTCCGTGGCCCGCTGCCCACCGGATTTTCTTCGTCTGTGTTGCGTGCGACCCGCGAATCCAGTGCCCTGATCGGTGCCCTGCTGATGCTGATGGCGCTGTCCGTCAGCGTCGGTGGTCTGATCGAACGCTCGGGCCTGCTGGAGTTGTTCCCGGAACAATTGGGGTCGGTCTGGCTGACGCTCACGCTGCTGATGGGCTTGCTGGTATTCATCGGCATGATCATGGACCCCTATGGCGCGGTGTTGCTGGTGAACGCCACGCTGGCGCCCATTGCGCTGAACAACGGCATTGATCCGCTGCACTTCTGGGTGATGACCGTGCTGGCGTTCGAGATGGGGTATCTGACTCCGCCGGTGGCGCTGAACCATCTGCTGACACGTCAGGTGGTGGGTGTGCCCACCTCGCCGGAAAGCTTGCACGGCACTTTCTGGCAACGCAATTTCCGCTTCATTCTTCCGGTGCTGGTCATGGGCAGCACGCTGATCATGGTCACGTATCTGCCGGCCTGGTGGGACGCGGCCTTCCAACTGTTGTTGGGTATCCAGCCACCGGGATAGTGGCTATGCTCAGGCTTGTGTTGATGTAAACGGGTCGGAGCGCGGGTATGAACTTTCTCAATGGCATTACGCTGTTGCTGGTGTATCAACTGGTGGGTGAGGTGGCGGTGCGCCTCGCCGGCCTGCCCATTCCGGGCCCGGTTCTGGGCATGGTACTGCTGTTTCTGACGCTGTTGGTCCGTGGTCGGGCCCCTGCCTCTGTCGATCAGGCGGCGTCGGCGTTGCTGAGCCATCTGTCGTTGTTGTTCGTACCCGCTGGGGTCGGAATGATGGTGCACTTCGGTCGCATTGCCGATGAATGGCTGCCGATTACGCTGGCGTTGTTGCTGAGTATCGTTATTACCATGGTAGCCACCGCTCTGATCATGCAAGTGACCAGCCGCTGGTTCGCTAGGCCGTTGGAGAGCGGAGGGCAGGGTGATGAATGAGCCCGGTCTGACCGATATCTGGGTCTACCTGTCAGCCTCACCGCTGCTGGGACTGACCATGACGCTGGTGGCTTACGGGCTGGCCTACCGTGTGTACCTGCGGACCAATTCCAACCCGTTGGCCAACCCGGTGGTGACGTCAGTGGCGATGCTGATTGCTGCATTGCTGGTGACCGGCACGTCGTACAACGACTATTTCGAGGGCGGGCAATTTGTTCACTTTCTGCTGGGGCCGGCCACCGTGGCGTTGGCGGTGCCGCTGTACCAGCAGTTTGCGCGGTTGCGGGAGTTGTGGCTGCCGATCACCCTTGCGCTGGTGTGTGGCGTGGTGATTGCCGCGGGCAGCTCCATCGGGCTGGCCCGGTTGCTGGGCGGTTCGCTGGAGATCCAGATGTCACTGGCGCCCAAATCCGCGACCGCACCGGTTGCCATGGGCATCTCCGAGAAGATCGGTGGCCTGCCGTCATTGACCGCGGTGTTGGTGGTGGTGACCGGCATTACCGGGGCGGTGCTGGGCACCAAGCTGTTCGAGTGGATCGGCGTGAAAGACGACACCGCCAAGGGCATCGCCATGGGCGTTGCGGCACACGGCATCGGCACCGCGCGGGCCTTTCAGGTGAGCCCTCGCATGGGGGCCTTCTCAGGGCTGGCAATGGCGTTGTCGGCATTCGCCACGGCGCTGGTGGTACCCTGGCTGGTGGACATGATGCTATTGATGGCAGGGGGCTAAAGTGAAAGCACGGGGGCACGGGTACGCGCAGCGTGTGGTGATGATGGCGGCCGGCGTGTCGGGTCTGCTGCCGCTGGGCGAGCTGGCGGCACAGACCGAGCAAGAGGATGACCAGGCCGGCGACATGGTGCTGGAGGTCACGTCGCCACGCCTGGTGCGTGGTCTGTACGATACCCCCGCCGCAGTCAGCGTGGTGAACGCCCCCGATATCCGCCGGGGGCAGCAGCGCCTGCAACTGGATGAATCCCTCAATACCGTGCCGGGGCTGTTTTTCCAGAACCGGTATAACTTTGCTCAGAATCTGAGGTTGTCCACCCGCGGTTTCGGCGCCCGTGCGCCCTTCGGCATCCGCGGTATCCGGCTGCAGGTGGACGGCATTCCCTATACCTTGCCGGATGGGCAGTCCCAGATCGATGCGGTGGATCTGGAGTCGGCCCAGCGCATCGAGGTGATTCGCGGGCCGTCGTCCGTGCAGTACGGCAATGCCGCCGGGGGCGTGGTGGATGTCACCACCGCGCGCGGAGACGAACAGCCCCCGGGCGCTCGCCTGCGCCTCGACGGCGGCAGCGACGATTACCGCAAGGCGGCGGTGCAGGCCAATGGCCGCTCCGGAGACACCACCGCCATCGCCACCCTGTCCTGGCTCAATGTGAATGGTCACCGGGAACAGAGCGCCGCCGAAAAAGGCCTGTTCAATGGTCGTCTCAGCCATGAGCTGGTGCCCGGGCGGCGACTGACGGCAACCCTGAGCGCCCTGCACAACCCCGAATCCGAGGATCCCGGCGGGCTGACCCGGGCGCAGGCCGAAGCGGATCCGCAGCAGGCGACCTTTCTGGCCAGCCAGCTCGATGCCGGTCAGCGCGTGGATCAGCAGACGCTGGGCCTGCAGTATGAGGAAGCGGTCGCCGTGCCGGGGCAGCTTACCGTGAACACCTTTTTCAGCCGCCGTGACTTTGCCCAGCAGTTACCGTTCCCCGGTGCCAGCCGGGTGGCCTTCGATCGCCAGTTCTACGGCATCAGTTCCAGTTACCAGCAGGAGTCCACTCTGGCGGGTTTGCCTCTGGTCTGGGTTGTCGGGGCGGATGTCCACCGGCAGCGCGACGAACGCCGCCGCTACCGGGTATCGTTCGAGGGTCAGGTCACCGGCCAGACCCAGGACGAAACCCAGAACGCCACCAACGCCGCCCTGTTTGCCCAGGGCGATCTCGCCCTGACGAACAAGCTGAGCCTGTCGCTCGGCGCCCGGTTTGACCGCCTGCGACTGTCCATTGATGATCACCGCCTGGTGGATGGTGACGATTCCGGCAGCCGCACGTTTCGCGAGGCCAGTGGCGTGGCCGGGCTCAGTTACCGGCTGGCGCCCCGTCACCAGTTCTACGGCACCGTCGGCACCGCATTCGAATCGCCCACCTTCACCGAGTTTGCCAATCCTGATGGCAGCGGCGGCTTCAACCCCGATATCGACCCCCAGCAGGCCCTCAACCGCGAGCTGGGGCTGCGGGGCGTGGTGGGGGGTGGCGTGAGTTACGACCTGGCGCTGTTCTCCATCCGTGTGGATGACGAGATACTGCCGTTCGAGCAGGGCGGGCGCACCTTCTTTGAAAATGCCGGGCGCACCCGCCGCGACGGTGTTGAGCTCGGGCTGGCCTGGGACATTTCCTACACCTGGCGGGTGAGCTCGGCACTGACCCTGGCGGATTACGAGCTGGACGATTTCACGGATGAGCAGGGCAACGACGCCAGCGGCAATCGCCTGCCCGGATTGCCGAGGGAACTCTGGGTCACTGAACTGGAATGGCGCGGGCAGGGCCGCCGTTTTGCGGCGCTGGAGTGGCAGTATGTGGGCGATCTGTACGCGGAGAACAGCAACCAGACCCGGGTCAGCGAATACTGGCTGGTGGGCCTGCGGGCCGGCGACAGTGTGCGGCTGGCAGAGCAGAACCTGAACCTATACGCCGGCATTCGCAACCTGCTGGATGAGGATTACTTCGCCAATGTTCGAATCAATGCCAACGCCGACCGCCCGGTGGAGGAGCGAGGCTATTTCGAGCCGGGCCCGGGGCGTATCTTCTATGCCGGTGTGGAGTGGTCCTTCTGAGGATCACTCCTCCTCAAGCTCCTGCGGCGGGCAATGATACTCTTCCACCACCGTACCCTCGTCAACGCTCTCCAGGTGCACGTCGAATCCCCACAGCCGGTGGGCGTGGCGTAGCACTTCCTCGGTTTCCTGGCCCAGCGGTACCCGGTCCACCGGAATGTGCCGCAGGGTCAGTGAGCGATCGCCCCGCACGTCCACGTTCCATACCTGGATGTTGGGTTCCCGGTAGCTGAGGTTATACTGGCGCGCCAGCTTCTCCCGCAGCACCCGATAGCCGGGATCGTCATGGATCGCGGTGATGCGATAGACGTCTTCCTGATCGTCGTTCTGGATTGAGAACAGTTTCAGGTCCCGCATAACCTTGGGAGACAGGAACTGCTGGATAAAGGACTCATCCTTGAAGTTCTTCATGGCGAAATGCAGGGATTCCACCCAGTCGGTGCCGGCGATATCCGGGAACCAGTGGCGGTCTTCCTCGGTGGGGTTCTCGCAGATCCGCCGCAAGTCGGTGAAAATGGAGAAACCCAGAGTGTAGGGGTTGATGCCGGAATACCAGGGGCTGTCGAACGGCGGCTGGTACACCACGGCGGTGTGGCTCTGCAGGAACTCCAGCATAAATCCGTCGTTGACCAGACCCTTCTCGTACATGCGGTGAATCAGGGTGTAGTGCCAGAAGGTGGCCCAGCCCTCGTTCATCACCTGAGTCTGGCGCTGGGGATAAAAGTACTGGCCCAGCTTACGCACGATGCGGATGATTTCCCGTTGCCAGGTCTCCAGCAGCGGCGCGTTCTTCTCGATGAAATACAACAGATTTTCCTGAGGCTCCTCCGGAAAGCGCTTCTTGCGGCGGATCGGATCGTCGTCCTCGCCCATTTTCGGGATGGTTCGCCACAGATCGTTCAGCCGGCGTTGCTGGTACTCTTCCCGTTCCTTCTGCCGTCGTAACTCTTCCGATGCCGAGATCGGCGCCGGGCGCTTGTAGCGGTCCACGCCATAGTTCATCAGGGCGTGGCAGGAGTCGAGAATCTGCTCCACCGCATCCACCCCGTGGCGCTCCTCGCACTCCGCCACGTAATGACGGGCAAACACCAGGTAGTCGATGATGGCGCTGGCGTCGGTCCAGGTGCGGAACAGGTAGTTGTTCTTGAAAAAGGAGTTGTGGCCATAGGAGGCGTGGGCAATCACCAGCGCCTGCATGGGCAGGGTGTTCTCCTCCATCAGGTAGGCGATACAGGGATTGGAGTTGATCACAATCTCGTAGGCCAGGCCCATCTGGCCGCGCTGATAGCCTTTGGAGGTGCTGAGAAACTGCTTGCCAAACGACCAGTGGTTATAGCCTACCGGCATGCCGACGGAGCTGTAGGCGTCCATCATCTGCTCGGCACTGATCACTTCAATCTGGTTGGGATAGGTGTCGAGACCGAACTCGGCGGCGCACTTGGCAATTTCGTCATCGTATTGCTGGATCAGCTCGAAGGTCCATTCCGAGCTGGTGGAAATGGGCTCCCGGGTTGCGGGCTGATCGCTGTCCGGTGTGTTCGGACGATCGACGATATCAGTCATGCGGCTTTCCTCTCGAACAACTGGCGGAATACCGGATAAATCTCACCGGGGTCGGCAATTTGCTGCAAGGCGAAACTGTGGGGGAATCGCTCGTGGATTTTCTCGTACTCGTACCACAGCATCTGATGATCCTGGGGGGTGATTTCCACATAGGCAAAGTACTGCACAAGCGGCAGGATGTTGTCTTCCAGCAGCTTGCCGCACACCGGCGAGTCGTCGTTCCAGTTATCGCCATCGGACGCCTGCGCGGCGTAGATGTTCCACTCCGCCGGGGAGTAGCGGGATTCGATGATCTTGTGCATCAGCTTCAGCGCGCTGGACACAATGGTGCCGCCGGTTTCCCGGGAGTAGAAGAACTCCTCCTCATCCACTTCCTTGGCGCTGGTGTGGTGGCGGATGAAGACCACGTCGATCTTCTTGTAGTTCTTCTTCAGGAACAGATACAGCAGGATGAAGAAACGTTTGGCGATGTCCTTGTGCATCTGGGTCATGGAACCGGACACGTCCATCAGGCAGAACATCACCGCGCTGGTGGCGGGCTTGGGCTGCTTCAGATGCTGGCGGTAGCGCAGGTCGATTTCGTCGATAAACGGGATGCGCTTCACATTGGCTTTCAGCCGCGTGATTTCCTCCTCCAGCACCTGAATCTGATCCTCGTGGCTGAACGCCGGGTCGAGATCGTCCGGGGCGGATTTCAGCGCCGCCAGTTGCGCTTCCAGCTCACGGATCTTCTTCTTGCGGGCACCGCCGAGGCCCAGCCGCCGGGCGTGGGCGCCCCGCAACGAGCGCACCACATCCAGCTTGGCCGGCACCCCCTGAGTGGAGAAGCCGGAGCGCACATACTTGAACGCTTCGGTGTCCTTGAGTTTCTTGCGGGCGAGGTTGGGCAGCTCCAGGTCGTCAAACAGGAACTCCAGGAATTCCTCCTGGGTGATCTGGAAGGCGAATTCGTCCATGCCCTCGCCGTCCGGACTGGCCTGGCCCTGGCCCTGCCCCTTGCCGCCGCCACCGGGCGGTTTCGGCAGGGTGTCACCGGCGATGAACTCCTTGTTGCCGGGGTGCACCACCTCCCGCATGCCGCCCTGGCCATGGTGGAAGATGGGCTCCTCGATGTCGCGGGACGGAATGCTGACCTTCTCGCCCCGTTCGATGTCGGTGATGGAGCGACGCTGCACCGCATCGGCCACCGCTTTCTTGATGTGATGTCGGTACCGGCGCAGGAACCGTTCCCGGTTCACCGCGCTCTTGTTTTTGCCGTTCAGCCGGCGGTCGACTATGTGGGTCATACCCATAGTGTTACTCCAGTTCAGTGAGCATTCACTGACTTAGTGAGACTTGCGGACGCGCAGATACCATTCGGCCAGAAGCCGTACCTGTTTCTCCGTGTAGCCTCGATCGACCATACGCTCGACGAACTGCTTGTGTTTTTTCTGATCTTCCTGGCTGGCCTTCGGATTGAAGGAAATCACCGGCAACAGGTCCTCAGTGTTGGAGAACATCTTCTTCTCGATCACACTGCGCAGCTTTTCATAGCTGAGCCAGGACGGGTTGCGGCCCTGATTGTTCGCCCGCGCCCGCAGCACGAAGTTGACCACCTCGTTGCGGAAATCCTTGGGATTGCTGATGCCGGCCGGCTTCTCGATTTTTTCCAGCTCGTCGTTGATGGACGAACGGTCGAGAATCTCGCCGGTTTCCGGATCCCGGTATTCCTGATCCTGAATCCAGAAGTCCGCATAGGTCACATAGCGGTCGAACAGGTTCTGGCCGTACTCGCTGTAACTCTCCAGATACGCGGTCTGGATCTCCTTGCCAATGAACTGTACGTAGTGGGGCGCCAGGAATTCCTTGATAAAGCGCAGATAGCGCTCCTGGGTCTCCGGTGGGAACTGTTCCTGTTCGATCTGCTTCTCGATCACATACAGCAGATGCACCGGGTTGGCGGCCACTTCCGCGGTATCGAAGTTGAACACCTTGGAAAGAATCTTGAAGGCGAAGCGGGTCGACAGACCGTCCATGCCCTCGTTGACCCCCGCGGCATCGCGGTACTCCTGGATGGACTTGGCTTTCGGGTCGGTATCCTTGATGTTCTGGCCGTCGTACACCCGCATCTTGGAGAACACGCTGGAGTTTTCCGGCTCCTTGATCCGTGACAGCACCGAGAACTGCGCCAGCATGTCCAGGGTATCCGGGGCGCAGGGCGCACCGAACAGGGAACTGTGCTTGAGCAGCTTTTTGTAGATTTCGATCTCTTCCGTCACCCGCACACAGTAGGGCACTTTGACGATGTAGACCCGGTCAAGAAACGCCTCGTTGTGCTTGTTGTTGCGGAACGTCTGCCATTCCGACTCGTTGGAGTGGGCGAGAATAATGCCGTCAAACGGCACCGAACCCATACCTTCGGTGGTGTTGTAGTTGCCTTCCTGGGTGGCGGTCAGCAACGGATGCAGCACCTTGATGGGGGCCTTGAACATCTCCACGAATTCCATCAGCCCCTGGTTGGCCTTACACAGACCACCACTGAAGCTGTAGGCATCCGGATCATCCTGGGAATAGTCCTCCAGCATGCGAATGTTGACCTTGCCCACCAGCGCCGAAATGTCCTGGTTGTTGTCATCACCGGGTTCGGTCTTGGACACTGCGACCTGATCCAGCACCGATGGATACTTCTTCACCACCCGGAACTGACTGATATCACCACCGTATTCGTGCAGGCGCTTGACCGCCCAGGGCGACATGATGGATTTCAGGTAGCGGGCGGGAATGCCGTACTCTTCCTCCAGAATCTTGGCGTCTTCAGCCGGATCGAACAGCCCCAGCGGCGACTCGTTCACCGGAGAACCCTTGATGGCGTAGAAAGGCACTTTCTGGATCAGGAACTTGAGCTTTTCAGCCAGGGAGGACTTACCGCCCCCGACCGGGCCCAGCAAGTACAGAATCTGCTTCTTCTCTTCCAGACCCTGGGCGGCATGGCGATAGAAGGAAACGATATTTTCCACGGCGTCTTCCATGCCGTAGAACTCGGAGAATTCGGGATAACGCTTGATGACTTTGTTGGAAAAAATGCGTGACAGCCGGGAGTCACGGGAAGTATCAACAACCTCTGGCTCGCCGATAGCCAGTAACATCCTCTCCGCGGCAGTGGCGTATGCCGTTGGGTCCTGTTTGCAGATCTCCAGGTATTCCTCAAGGGAGTATTCTTCCTCCTGAGTTGCTTCATACCGGTCTTTGAAGTGCTGCAGTATGCTCATAGATGGCCCCTCGCTCGCTCTCTTGTCTTGGTATAGACAGCTTTCAGTTCACGCAATTTCCCCGTTGCCGTTGGCTCCGCCAACCTGGGCGGTGTAGTTAGTTATGGGTGGAAGAAATGGATACTCCAAACCGATGTACGCTGAGCGCTTGATGTCGGTTTGGTTACTTTGAGCTTAGTTCAGGCTCGGTAACTTCGACAGTGATATTACGGTTAAGGTTCATTAAATTCTGTTGCTGATTGTGGGGGGAGGGAGCATGGGGGTGGTCCTTTTTTAAAAACTCCGCTTTAACTCGCTGCGCTCAGACAGGCGGTGTTTTGAAAAAAGGACCACCCCCACACTCCCGCAAACTCAAGCGGGTAGGCCACTGTAAAAACAAAGATTTTGGGCGAGGAGAATCCAGCCCAGAGGAACGGAGAGACAACCAAAACAGAGGGCCACGAAGCCTTCAAGAGTCATTGTCATTTTAAGTAACCGCGTTCAGTCAGACGAGGCGGATATGGGGGGTACCTTTTTTTAAAATGACCGCCTGTCTGAGCGCAGCGAGTTTAAGCGGCCATTTTCAAAAAAGGTACCCCTCGTAGCCGCCGATCCCCCCCAACACCCCGGCTACTTTTTCAAAAGCCGAAACACACTCTCAGTAGCCCCAGAAAGCCCCTTCCGCTTGGTAAACGGATGATCCTTGGCGAGAGTGTTGGTCAGAATATGCTCGATCTCGAAGTCAGCAGAGTAAAGCTCATGAACCTCCGAGTCGCTGACATTGAACGGTGGCCCCTTGATCTCGGTGTCGTAGTCGAGGGTGATCAGCAGGATGCGGGTGCCGTCGGGAATGACCGCGGTCAGGTGCTCCACATAACCCTTGCGCATGTGAGGCGGAAGGGCGATGAGAGCAGCGCGGTCGTAGACCAGGCGGATGTGCTTGAGGTCATCGGGCACCAGCTGGAAGAAGTCGCCGCACCAGATTTCCAGGTCGTCGTGTTTGAAGCGGGTGAAGGGCTCGCCGGGGCGAACCATGGCTTTCTCGCCGGCTTCCTCGAAGAAATCCTTGCAGGCGATGTCACTGAGCTCCACGCCGATGATGGGATGGCCGCGGTCGTGCAGCCACCACATATCGTGGGCCTTGCCACACAATGGCACCAGCACCGCCTCCTTGCCGCTACCGGTGAGTTCCGGCCAGTGGTCGTGGAGGTACTGGTTGATTGTGCCCTCGTGGAAGCCGATTTCCTTCTTTGCCCAGCGCTCGTGCCAGAATTCGTGTTCCATCGTCAGCCCATCCTTCTGTTGGCGGTTTGTTTCAGTCTACCCTAATCTGTCACGGTCTTGGTGAAGGAGAAACGAATGAAAGCGGTGTTCCTTGATGCGGATACGCTCGGCAGTGATGTTGATCTGTCGCCCCTCGAAAAGGTGACAGGTGATCTGGTGAAACACGACAGAACGGCGCCAGATCAGGTGCTTGAGCGCATTCGTGGCTTCGATACGGTCATCGTCAACAAAGTGGTGCTCAAGGGTGAACATTTTCAGGCCTGCCCGGAGCTCAGGACCATTGCGGTGGTGGCGACCGGCCTCAACAACATTGACCAGGCGGCGGCGCGAGAGCACGGCATCCGGGTCATGAACGTCACCAACTACGGCCGCTCGACGGTGGCGCAGCACACCCTGGCGTTGATGCTGGCGTTGGCTACCCGGCTGCTGGACTACGACAAAGACGTGCGGGCAGGGCGCTGGGCCACCAGCTCCATGTTCTGCCTGATGGACCACCCGATCATGGAGCTGGAGGGCCGCACCCTGGGCATCATCGGCTACGGCGATCTGGGCCAGGGGGTTGCGGAGCGGGCCAAAGCCTTCGGCATGAACATCTTGTTGGGGGCTCGTCCGGGGCAGGAAGCGGGCGAGGTGGATGGTTATGCCCGAGTGCCTCTGGAGGAATTGCTACCGCAGGTGGACGTACTGTCGCTGCACTGCCTGCTGACTGATGACACCCGCAACCTGATTGGTGCCAGAGAGCTAAGATTGATGAAGCGGGACGCGCTTCTGATCAACACCTCCCGCGGTGGTCTGGTGGATGAACAGGCGCTGGCCGAGGCGCTGCGGGCCGGCACCATCGGCGGCGCCGGGTTTGACGTGCTGACGGAGGAGCCGCCCCGCAACGGCAACCCTTTGCTGGCCGGCGACATTCCCAATCTCATCGTCACCCCACACTCGGCCTGGGCCAGCCGGGAGGCACGTCAGCGGATTGTCGAGATTACCGCGCGCAACCTCGCATCGGCAGGGTGAAAGCCGGAACCGTTCGCGCTCCGTACACCGTCAGGGTGTTGAAACTTCCGGCGAACCGCTCATACTTTGGGCATGACGCTTTCGAACTATACGAAAAACAGGATGTTATGTGGCTTCCTTCCAATTGAAAGAACGGCTTAACGCCGGCGAGAAATGGATTCTGGCAAACCCGAATCCGCCCGAGCGTTGGCCCTGGACCTGGCTCTACAAAACCGGGCGCAGCCTGTACGCGCTGGCGCGGGATGTGATCAGCGGCAACCTGACCCTGCACTCCATGAGCCTGGTGTACACCACCCTGCTCAGCATTGTGCCGCTGTTGGCCTTAAGCTTCTCGGTACTCAAGGCGCTGGGGGTTCACCAGCGTATGGAACCGTTCCTGTACCAGTTTTTCGAACCCATGGGGCCGCAAGGCATCGAGATCGCGGAGCAGGTTCTGGGCTTTGTCGACAACATGAAAGTGGGGGTGTTGGGGTCCGTCGGGCTGGCGTTGCTGGTGTACACGGTGGTATCGCTGGTGCAGAAGATCGAGCGCTCGTTCAACATGATCTGGCGGGTGCCGGACATGCGCTCCATGGCCCAGCGGTTCAGCAACTACCTGAGCGTGATCATGGTCGGGCCACTGCTGATGGTGTCCGCCATCGGCGTCAGCGCCACTATTTTCTCCTCCAGCATCGTGCAGTCCCTGATTGCCATTGAGCCCTTCGGGTCGCTGATCATCGTGCTGACCCGCTTCACGCCCTTCATGCTGGTGGTCGGCGCCTTCACCTTCGTATACGTGTTCATTCCCAACACCCGGGTGAAACTGCGCTACGCCTTCATCGGTGGCCTGGTGGCGGGCGTATCCTGGCAGGCCGCGGGCATGCTGTTCGCCTCGTTTGTGGCGGGTTCGGCCAAGTATGAGGCGATCTACTCCAGCTTCGCCATCGGCATCATCCTGCTGATCTGGATCTACCTGAACTGGATGATTCTGCTGCTGGGCGCCAGCCTGTCGTTCTATCTGCAGAATCCGGGATCCGTGGCCAAGCGGCACCAGGTGCAGTTGTCAGCGGAGTTGCAGGAAAAGGTCGGGTTGGTGCTGATGTGGATGGTGGCCAAACCGTTCAGTGAGGGGAAATCGGCCCCGCAGCAGGAGTGGCTGGAACAGCAGTTGCGGGTACCCGGGGAAGTCACCCGCGGCGTCAGTGACAAACTGATCCGCGCCGGGCTTCTCACGCTGGCCGGCAGTAACGGCGACAAGCTCATTCCCGGGCGGGCGTTGAACCTGATCACCGTGGACGGTGTGCTGGAAGCCATCCGCCATGATGAAGACCGGGTGGTTGACCGCTTGCCGAAGGTATTGCCCGCAGGCCTGCAGAACACCTCCCCGGACCAGCACCCCACCACCTTTGCCGACCTGCTGAATCAGGGCGAGGCGCCCGCCAAGGTCTGACCGCCAGAGCCCGCTCCCGCATCAGGGGCGGGCTCTGTTGCTGCCTTCCAGCATCTGCAGTACAACCTGGCGTACCCGGGCGAACTGATGGTCATCAAGACGAATCACCGATTTCAGATTCTCTTCGGCCATGTTGCGTTGATGGGCGTGGCGCAGCACTTCCCGGCTGCCGATGATGATGCCGTCGTTCAGTGGCGTGTGAGCCTGTCGCGGCGAGGGGCGCTCTGCCGCCAGCAGATAGGCATGGTATTGCGGGGGCAGGTTCCACTCGTTGGCCAGCAGCTGCGAGGTGGCCCACTGATAGCGGGCCAGCGCCTGGCGAATCACCGCCGGTTCCGGCTCTGCGCCAACAGCACGGCTGCGATAGATGCGCTGCAACTCACGGCGCAGGGTGATATAGGACAGCGCCGGCAACAGGCCGACCATGAAGAACGCGTTGGTGTCCTGGCCCTGCAGCTTGGCGATCAGTTCCGCCGAGCGCGCGCAGGCCAGCCCCCAGCGCCATACCCGCTGCGCAAACAGTGCCTCGCGGCTGTTGCGGGCCACCATCATCGGCCGCATCACCGCTGCGGAAATCACGTTCCGGATACCATCAATACCCAGCACGAAAATGGCCTGGTCGACGGACTCAATGGCCTGATCGCCCGAGCGGAAATAGGGGCTGGTGGCGATTTGCAGCAACTGGTCGGTCAGCGCGGGGTCGCTGAGGATGATGTCCCCCAGACGCTGTCGGTCGGAGGATTCGTCAGACAGCGCCCGCATCAGCATAGGCAGGCTCATGGGCTGGCGCGGCAGTTCTTCAATGGAGGATGTCGCCAGGCGCTCGCCGAGCTGGTTAAGGGTGGTCGCCATGCGCGGCACGTCCGCCCTCAACTCTGACGGCGGTGAATCCAGCAGCCAGCAAAAGAGATGATCCTCAAGGTGCCGGACGAGGGCGATTTCCTGCTCGGAGGTGGCGGAGTTGTGATTGACCGGGTTGAACAATCTTGGCTCAGCTTGCGGGGCTGACGGCCCGTTGGACGAAAAAAAACCTGATACCCAGGAAAAAAAGCCTGGCATCCATTGCCTCCGGATCTCTTCAGTCGCTGAAAGGTACGCACCCGCCTACGACCAGTATAGAGACGTCTCCGGTTTATGCACAGAAAAATGGCAGGCTGGCGGTCAGGACAACGCTCCGCCAAACACAAAGATCAGCTGGCCGACACCGGCCATCATGCCCAGGAACGCACCCACCAGAATGAGCTTGATTTCGTCCTCCTGGAAGCAAGGGCGCAGCAGGTCCTGGAACTCCTCCGAGGACAGCGCGATCATCCGCTCCACCATGATCGATTCCACCGCGCGGGCGCGATCCTGCTCGAACATGGGGCTGTTGAAGGACGACTGCGAGATGGAGATCGCCTTCTCTCCCACCTTCTGTTTCAGGCTTGCGAATCCGGTGGGGCCGAACGCCATCTGGGTGAGGGCTTTGCCCATACCCGCGGTTTCATCCACCAGTGGTTTGATGTGCTTTTTCACCATGTTGCGCGCCCGGTCGCCCTTGGGGCCCTCGATGATGGCGTTGATGATGTTGCCAACGGTGAGAATTTCGTGCGTAACAATGTGGCAGAACGATTCCGCCACCTGATTCTGGCGCTTGAGGAAGAGCCCCTGGAGCCGGAAAGGCCCGATTTTTTTCTCGTGCAGCGGCCGGAAGATCACGTTCAGGGCAATCCAGTTGGTGGCGTAGCCGACCAGCAAGCCGAAGAACGGCAGCACCCACCAGCTCTGGTAGAAGTACCACACCGACATCTGGATCAGGCCGAACAGGAAACCGAAGTAGAGCCCGGAGTTGACGATAAAACGGAACTCCACATCGCCGCATTCGAGAAAAATACGGTTCAGCAGGCGTTTGTCTTTGGCCAGACGGTCGATGACCATGCCCTTGATGTCCAGCAAGTCCTCAATGTTGACGGAAATGTCGCTGACCAGGTTGTCCACCAGCTGCGGGGTAGCCTTGCGGACCCGGTCATAGACCATGCGGCGGGCGGAGTTGGGCAGGTTCTCCCAAAACGTGGGGTATTCCTTCAGCATCATCTCGTCCACGTACTCTTCGATGCGCGGTTCGGCATTTTCAATGATGTGCTGGGCGAGTACTTTGGGGTCAATCTGCTGGAAGATTTCTTCCACCGTGCCGATTTTGGAGATGGTGGCGTCCACGCTGATGGCGGCCATTTTGCGGGCCTTGGAGGGAATGATGCCCTGCCAGCCCAGCAGGGGCGGTTTGCCAATGAATTCCAGCGGGTAGAAAGTCATCTTGATGGCGAGCCAGTTGGTGGTCCAGCCGATGAGGGCGGCGATAACCGGGATGCTGAGGTACTGCCAGAATTCTGGGTTGGTAAACAGGCTAGTCATCCAATACTCGCAATCATTCGTTTTTGTTGCTGCAGAGCAGGTGGTCGCTCTCGTCAGTGCTTCTGTCCGACAGGGATAATGTTAGCCAGCCCGCGTCCTGTCAATGACTGATACGCCAAACTGAGGCGGCTGCTCAGTCGGTTCGATTAGCCTCCGAAGTCACCCCATAGCCATTGGCAAAGTGCCATGGCGGCCACCGGTGCGGTTTCGGTTCGCAGTACACGGGGCCCGAGCGCCACGGGCAGAAAGCCTGCGTGTTCGGCCGCAGCGATTTCGTCGGCGCTCAGCCCGCCTTCCGGACCGATCATCAGGGCGACCCGGGCAGGTTTGTTCAGGGCCGTCAGGGCCTGCTCTGTGCGGTGGTGTAACACCAGCCTGAGATCGCAGTCTCCGGTGTGCCCGAACCATTCGTTCAATCCCATTACCGGCAGAATCTCCGGTACCCGCGCCCGGCCGCATTGTTCCGCGGCGCTGATGGCGATGGATTGCCAGTGGCGCAGGCGTTTGTCTTCGCGGTCGCCCTTGAGCTTGACCTCGCAGCGTTCGGTGGTGAGGGGGACGATGCGGGTTACTCCCATTTCCACGGCTTTCTGCACGGCGTAGTCCATGCGGTCGCCTTTGGAGAGGCTCTGGCCGAGGACGATGTTCAGGGGGGATTCGGTGGTGTTGGCCACCGGCGCGCCGACCTGAACTTCAACGTCTTTCTTGCCGGCACGGGTGATGGTGGCGGGGTAGTCGTTGCCGTCTCCGTTGAACAGCCGCAGTTCCTGGCCGGGCTGCATGCGCAGCACGCGGCCGACATGCTGGGCGGCGTTTTCGTCCAGGGCGGCGGCTTGTCCCTCGTGCAGAGGGGAGTCGGTGTAGATTCTGGGGATGCGCATGGTCAGTTCCTGACGGCGATCTCGATGCCTTCGGTGGCCACCTGGGCCAGATGGCGGATCTGGTCTTCGGTGATGACGTACGGCGGCATGAAGTACAGCACGTTGCCCAGTGGGCGCAGCAGCGCCTGGCGGGTCAGTGAGTGTTGGTAAACCCGGATGCCGCGGCGTTCCTGCCAGGGGAACGGGGTCTTGTCGGCTTTGTTCTTGACCATTTCGATCGCCAGGGTCATGCCGTGCTGGCGGATGCCGCCCACGTGAGGGTGATCGGCCAGGTGGGCAACGGAGTCCGCCATGCAGGCGGACAGGCGCTTGTTGTTCTCGATCACGTTGTCGTCGCGGAAGATGTCCAGGGTTGCCAGAGCAACGGCACAGCCGATGGGGTTGCCAGTGTAGCTGTGGGAGTGCAGGAACGCCCGCAGGGTCTCGTAGTCGTCGTAGAAGGCGTTGTAGACGTCGTTGGTGGTCAGTACCGCCGACAGCGGCAGGTAGCCCGCGGTCAGTCCCTTCGACAGGCACATGAAGTCCGGGGTGATGCCGGATTGCTCGCAGGCGAACATGGTTCCGGTGCGGCCAAAGCCCACGGCGATCTCGTCGGCAATCAGGTGTACGCCGTATTTATCGCAGGCCTCGCGCAGCCGGGTGTGGTAGATCGGGTGGTGCATGCGCATGCCACCGGCGCACTGGATCAGTGGCTCTACCACCACCGCGCAGATTTCGTCGTGCTTCTCGGCCAGCAGCTTGTCCATGGCCTCGAACTGGCGCAGCGCGTAGTCCTCGTCGGTTTCGCCGGCTTCCTTGTACCAGGCGTCCGGAGACGGTGCGGTGAGCACCTCCATCAGCAGCGGCTGGTAGGTGTCCTTGTACAGCGCCACATCTCCCAGCGCCAGCGCGCCCAGGGTTTCACCATGGTAACTGTTGCTCAGGTTAACGAAGTTCTTCTTGCCCGGCTTGCCGTGATTTTTCCAGTAGTGAAAGCTCATCTTGAGCGCCGCTTCCACCGCTGAGGAGCCGTTGTCGGCGTAGAAGCACTTGTTGAGACCCTCCGGCGTGACTTCAATCAGCCGCTCGGACAGATTCACCACAGGTTCATGGGTAAAGCCCGCCAGAATAACGTGTTCGAGTTGCCCGATCTGCTCCTGGATGGCGGCGTTGATGCGGGGGTTGGCGTGTCCGAACAGGTTGACCCACCAGGAACTGACGGCATCGATGTACCGGTTGTTCTCGAAATCCTCCAGCCAGACGCCTTCGCCCCGTTTGATCGGGACCAGGGGCAGGGATTCGTGGTCTTTCATCTGGGTGCAGGGGTGCCAGACGGATTTCAGGTCCCGTGCGACGAGATCGGCGTTGCGCATCAAAAAGTCTCCTGTCAGCCCGGTAGGGTGCTCGGTAACGGATAAAACATAAGGGCGCCCATGATACTTGCCCGGGGGTATGGACGGCTAGAGTGTGACCAAAATCGCTCTGGCCACGCAGCCATGACAACCTGACCAGCCGGCCAATGTTTGCGCAACCGCTGCCCGCAACAATTGAGTCATCGTGATTGGAGGCTACTATGGAACTCGAATTGAACCATCCCTACGATGCAGGGCTTGACCATGTGCTGGCAGCCTTCTTCGACGAAAACCGGATCATCGAAAAGAACCGCAAACTGGGTTCCCGTAACGTGCGCGTGGCCGAGCTTACCCGCGACGATTTGTCCGCCAAGCTGGTGGTGGAGCGGGAAATGATGACCTCGGCCGAAGTGCCCGGCGTACTGGCCAGTTTCCACCGGGAGTGGAATCAGGTGCGGCAGGAAGAGCACTGGTTCCGCAAGGACGACGGCGAGTGGCACTGCGAATTCCGCGTGCGCATCGAGAATGTGCCGGCCAAGATTCACGGCGTCATGAAACTCACCGGAACGCCGGAGCACTGCACCAACCACGTCAGTCTGAACGTGCGGTGCGATGTGCCGTTTCTCGGTAAGAAAGTGGCCAAATTCCTGGCTGAGGATTCCCGCGCGAAAATCGAGCAGGAATACAGCGTGATCCGGGATCTGTTATAAACGGGCCGGCTGGTATTTTTTGAAATTCTCGGCTTGCTCGAAAATTTCCTTGTAGACCTCATCCCGGTCAACGGGCGGATAGCCGTGCTTGCCCAGTAGCAGAATGAGGTCCACTTTGAGCTCCGCTTTTATATCGTCGCGCTGGTTCCAGTCGGTGTACTTCACCTTGTCATCCACAACCGCTTTTACAGCCTCGGCCAGTGGTAACAGTTGGTCTTCCGGGTAGGTGAAGTCGTACTTGCAGGCGAGATCCTTGAGAATGTCGTAGAAGGCTTTCACCTCCAGGTCGATGCCCAGATCAGCGAACGAGCCCACTTCCTGTTTGAGTGACTGGATCATCGTCAGGTAACGGTCGATGATCTCGTCGGTAAAGTCCTCAACCACTTCACCGCGCAACACATCCACTTCTTTACGCTCGTTATATTTTTCTACCAGACTTTGCAGCTGCTTGCTGAAATCCACGCCTCGGGCTTTGTTGACCCGCTTGAAATCCTCAATCGCTTTGGCAAGAAGCTGCTGAAGCAGTTTTATTTTGGTGTTGGGCAGTTTGATCTTCTCGATCTTGGCCAGGTAGTCGTCATCGAAAATGTTCCGCGCCTCGGCACCGTCCTCGCCCAGCTTGAAAATCTCTTCCACTCCGTCGGCTTTCAGCGCCTCCGTCATCATCTCTCGCACTTTGGCGTTCATCTGGGCGGTGTCCGGCGCATGGCCGCGGGTCAGTTTGAACACGATGGAGCGCACGGCCAGATAAAAATGAATGCGGTCCCGCTCGGCCTGGGTCACGCCCTCTGAGCCACTGCAAATGTCATAGGCCGCTTTCAGGCGTTTCACCAAAGTCATAAAGCGCTTTTCGATCTTGTCGGTAAGTTGGGCATACTCGGCGGCCTGGTTCAGGCAGCTCAGCTGTTGAACCGGGCTGCCTTCGAAATACAGCCGGGCATCAAACTTGTGAAACAGCTTGCCGAGCAGGTCCAGGTGGTCTTTCACCACAATGATCGATTGCTCGATTTCCTCGATGTTCTGCTGGTCGGCCTTGTTGTAGTGGGCCAGGGCCAGGTTCATCTGTTTCTTGATGCCGATGTAGTCCACCACCAGGCCCTTGCGCTTACCCTCGAATTTGCGGTTCACCCGGGAGATGGTCTGAATCAGGTTGTGGCGCTGAATGGGCTTGTCGATATAGAGGGTATCCAGAAAAGGCACATCAAAGCCGGTGAGCCACATGTCCACCACAATGGCGATCTTGAAGTTAGATTTCGGGCTCTTGAACTGGCGGTCCAGCTCCTTACGATACTCCGCCGTGCCAAGCATGTCCCAGAGCGCTTTGGGATCATCCTTGCCACGGGTCATGATCAATTTGACCCGCTCCATGGGCTTGATCTCTTTGCGGTCCTTGTCAGAAAGGTTGGCCCCGGGTTCACACACCAGCACCTCATTCCACTGTGGTCGAAGCGCAATCAGTTCCTGCCAGAAGTTATAGGCGATCTCCCGCTTGCTGCACACGAACATCGCTTTGCCTTTGACGGTGGCCCCTTCGTTCACTCGTTGCTCATAGTGGTATACAAAGTCTTTCGCCAGTGCTCGCAAACGATCCGGGTCACCCAGAATTACACTCATATTGGCGCTGGCTTTCTTGCTCTCTTCAATCTGGTAGTCGCTGGCGCCGTCTTCCGCGCATTGGTCGTAGTAGGCCTCGATTTCCTGCAGTTTTTCATTATCCAGAATCACCCGGGCGGCCCGGCCTTCATACACAATGGGTACGGTGATCTCATCCTTCACCGATTCGGTCATGGTGTAGCTGTCCACAACTTCGCCGAACACGTCCAGGGTGGCGTCAACGGGGGTGCCGGTGAAGCCCACATAAGTGGCGTTGGGTAGCGAATCGTGCAGGTATTTGGCAAACCCGAACGAGCGTTTTACGACGTTCTCCGTCACCCGAATCTTCTGGTCCAGGTTGATCTGGCTGCGGTGCGCCTCATCAGATATGCAGATCACGTTGTAGCGATCCGTGAGCATTTCGGTATCTTCCGTGAACTTGTGAATCGTGGTCAGAAAAACTCCGCCACTGGTGCGACCCTTCAGCAACTCACGCAAATCACGGCGGCTTTCTACGCTGACCACGGTCTGGTCGCCGATAAACTCTTTGGCGTTGGTGAACTGGCCAGACAGCTGGTCGTCCAGATCCGTTCGGTCGGTGATCAGCACAATCGTCGGGCTTTCAAAGTCCACGCTTTTCATCAGCAGGCGGGTGAGAAACAGCATGGTGAAACTCTTGCCGCAGCCGGTCGCTCCGAAGTAAGTGCCGCCTTTGCCGTCACCCTGCGGCTTGCGGTGTTCCAGAATGTTCTGGAACAGCTTGCCTGCGGCGTAAAACTGGGGGTAGCGGCAAACGATTTTCTCTTCCCGGTGGGATTTGTCCGGGAAGTAGATGAAGTGCCGGATGACTTCCCGCAGCCGGTTGTGGTCGAACAAGCCCTGAATCATCGTGTGCAGCGCGTTAATGCCGTCCTGCTCGATGGATTCGTTACCGGTGACTTTGCGCCAGGTATAAAAGTACTCGTAGGGCGCGAACAGTGAGCCAAGGCGCGAGTTCACCCCATCGCTGATCACGCACAGGGCGTTGTACTTCATCAACTCCGGAATATCCCGGGCGTAACGAATGGTGAGCTGCTTCCAGGCATCGTGGATGGTGGCGTTCTCACGGGTTGCGCTCTTGAATTCGAACACCACCAGCGGCAAACCGTTGATGTAGAGAATGGCATCGGGAATGCGCTTCTCCAGCCCTTCAATTTCCAGTTGATTGACCACCCGGTAGATATTGCCGCCACTATGGTAACCCTCGCCATCATCCGCGATGAACGTGTCCACGTCGCCTGGCTTTGGCTGGCGTTGCGCTGGCAGCCCGGTGTAGTCCAACAGCTGAATATAGAGGTCTTTCTGGGTGTGATCCTCCCGCTTCAGCAAAAAGCCGTCCGCCACCCATTGGTGCAGGGTCTTGTTGGAACCATAAAGATCAGACGCCGGGAGCGTGTCCAGCCGGTGAATGATCGTGGTGATTTCATGGTCGGTGATGCCGTCTGTGGCGTAACGGCTGGCCAGAAAAGACCGCAAATCGTCACGGATCAGAACATCGGTCGGTGACCGGGAGAGGGAAGGGCCAGGCGTATACGGGAACCCCTGCTCACCCAATAGAGCGATGATCGCCTGTTCCAGTTTGTCCTCGGTGAACTTGGGCATTCCCTATCCTTACTGCGTGATCTGGCGTCCCGGGGTGGCTAATACGTTGGGTTCATTAGCATGTTACCTGATTGTAGCCATTTTTTGCCCGCGCGACGGCATCACATTGTGAAATCGGGTAATTTGGCCAGCGGCTCGCTTAGGTATAATATGCGCGCTCTTTCTGTCGGGGCCAGGATGGCTCACCAAAACGCAAAGGACGCGATATGAGTAAAGCGATTGTACTGCTCGGAGACCTCGGCTCCGACCACCAGGGTTTCCCGCCGACGCCGGTGATTGCCGGTTCCCCCGATGTGCTGATTGATGGTAAGCCTGCTGCCCGAGTGGGCGATCCGTTGGCACCTCATTCAAAACCCAAACATCCTCCCCATCCGCGGACCATTTCAGGTGGCTCCTCGACCGTTATGATTAATGGCAAGCCAGCCGCCGTGACCGGCGGCGCTATTTCCTGTGGTGGTGTGACGATTGGTTCGGGGTCTGTGGTAATTGGTGATACTCACACGCCGGCTTCATTTTCGGGAGTATCCCCCGTCACCGCAAGAACAGCAGTATCTTCAACGACAGCCGCGGAGTCTGTGCAGACAGCGCCAGAGAGGGTGAGCTCCACAGGCCGGGCTGAACCTATGGCTTCTCCGACTAACTCATCATCAGCGACTGAGCCCGGAACGACCAGTGCGGTAAATACAACCCATCCTGGCGCCGATGAAAAACCGGCTCTGAGTGAGCCCGGATTCCATGTTGTCCGCGAACCAATGGGCCGCAATGAGCTGTTGTCTCAGCTTTATGGTGATGCATCTGCGAAACCTGAAAATTTTGAGCGTCTGAATCCAGGATTGGGCGACCGAGTCTTACCCGGGGAAATGATCGTCATTGCGGACCCTGAAAGTCTGGAATGCACACTCGAAGAAAATGATCTGATGGCCGTGGCAGCAGAGGTTAACGAGGAGGTGCGACAACTGAGTGAGCAGGAGGCTCAGTTCATCGTCGATCACTACGATCTGCTGGAACTGATGACAGCGAATGCGGCGACCGGCATGGGTGTGGGTGCAGCCATGGTGGGACAGCAGATCAAGAGCGTAAATGGCATCTTGAAGGAACTTGAAAAGCTCCATCAAAGCACGTTTCGGAAATATGGCAAACTCAGCCATCCCGAATTTTTTGAGCGCAGACAGAAATTATTCACAAAGCTGGATTTCGCGCTGGGCAGGGTGGTCCGAAAGGGTATGTCCCTGGGGGATGACGCAAAATTAAAACGGGCTTTGGGGTTGTCGTCCAAAAGCATTGTCCATGAGTGGAAGTCTGCGGGAGTCGGCGGGATACCCGGGTACGCGACGCATTATTCAAAATTAGCTGGCATGGGGAAGGTTGTTCAGGGTACGGGCTACGGTTTGTTGCTGGTCGATGCGGGGTTAGGGGTTGCCAACGTTGCGGAGGCATGCACTCTTGAGTCTGATCAGGCGTGCGAGGCTGCACTAATAGAAGAACCCAGTAAATTGGGAGGCGCATATTTTGGAGCTCAACTGGGGTCCAAATTAGGTGGCGCTTGCGTGTTATTGGGCATTACGACGGGAGTTGGTGGTGTGGCGTGCGTCGTTGTGGCTACAGGAGTGGGTAGTTTCAGTGGTGGCTATCTCGGCAGCAAAGGTGGAGCGATTATGGGCACCAAGATCCGTGAGGTAATTGTTGATGATTGAGAAACTCTCGGTTATTTCCGCATTTTTGGGGATTGCTTCTATGATGGGCGGTTTGTTGGGGATTCTGTTCACCATTACAGTAGCGTTCCCGAGAATACGTCTGGTAGAGGCCAAGATTGCCGAGCCCGGTGCCTATCTTGATATGACAAGGACTCTGTGGGGCGATGGTCCCTGGGGAAGGTGGATTCGTGCCATGAACGTCTGGACCTTCTTCACTTACCGTAATCTCCCCGTGATTGGCAGCAGAGTCGCATCTCGAATGGGTAAAGACGATGGGTCGACTCCCAGGCACTTAAAGTTGTGGGCGCTAATTCCTGTCAGCTTCACTTTTTCATGCGCAACGATATTCACGGTTTCGGCAATTTTTTTGGTAGTAGTTGAATGAAATGTCGCCCGTCTCGTCAGATGCAGTCATATTATCGCTTTCCTTGTTTTTCGTAATTGTTCTTCTCCCTTCTGCTATAAGCGTGCGTCCATGCTGGGTGACCCAGGTGTTCCGCTGCCGAGGCTCTGGCAAGCGTGGTGTCTCGTGCCTGTTCTGTCGATGTATGGAGCGCTTGCGGCTGTTCTGCTGGCGGGTGTATTTATGCAGCTTGAATAAGAAACCACCGAGATGATTTTTACGTTGGCGCACATTGGTTATCTGAGCCTATTTATTGGCTTTATACCCTTACTCATTATCGTCACGCGCGGTTTTCGCTATACGGTTTTGATTGAAGATCGCGTGGCGACTGAGAGAGGGGGTATTTCAACGGCAAGGAGCATTTGGCAAGGAAAGATTATTGGCCGATTGACGAGAAGCAGCAATGTATTTGTCTACCTGATATTCCGAGCGATTCCCTTTCCGTTTTTCCAGCAACGAGCCTCTTTACTGGGCGATCCGGCTGTGCCATTACCGCGAAGGTGGCAGGCCTGGGTTATAACGCCAATGCTTCTTATGTATCTGGCTGTTCTGACCACGCTCGTTACGAATCTGGTGGTGTCATCTGCAAGTGGAATTGCGCTGTGACTCGAAAACTCGTTTGCATCCTTACGCTTACCTTTACAGGCATTGGCTGCTCTTCTGATCACGTAAGCTACCCTTACACCGTCATCGTCTCCGGGGGACCATCAGGGTGGCCCGTCTGGGTTGAAGAGGTAACACTGAACGGCGACCGCAGAATACCCGGTGGAGCAATCAGTTACGGGTATGATCAAACGCCTCCAACTGGCGGCCGAATTGTTATGGACTCGGCACCAGTTCCGGAACTGGTCAAAGCCCGCTGGTTTTCGCACAGGGAGCAGAAGTTTTACGAGGCCTCGCTACCCATGCCCGAGGAATTCAGTGAGACCGTTGCCGAGTGGTTCGAAGATTATCCGGCTCCGAAGTATGGGCATTACTTTATCGTTGGCTTCTCAGGCAAAGGCGAAGCTCTGGCGTGGTGGCGTGCATCTTGCCAAGATTGCCAGGGTGATGAAGATTCCGGATTTGCCGCAGCGGTAATTGAGGCATTGCCTGCAGATGCTGCAGAGGGGGATCCCTCTGGCTACGAGGCGCAAGTACAGCATTATATCGACAGAGGAATCATCCCTGGGCCTTCCAGGTAGGTCTTTGAGCTGTCATCGAGGAGAGCAGACAGCCGTGTTAATCAACTAGAACGTCAACTTAATAAGCAAGGAAGCTTAAACATGATTATTAAAACCATCCTCAACTTCACCGGCCTCTACGCAGCCTTCCAACTCTGTATCATCACAATTGGAGAGGTATTCAACCTCGAAATGAATTCCGGCTTACAGTTCGGGGCGATGATCGGTGCCGCGTATGGCGCAATGGTCGCTTCGGTTTCGGCGTTCGGTCGGGCGCCGACGTTTCGGGAGAACTGGATAATGTCCGTCTCTGTGAACATCAGCGCGCTGGTTGTCTCGTTCATTTTCCTGATCGTCATGCTCTTCGTATCAGCCGACGCCCCTGCGATGGATGACGTCATGCTGGTTATCTCAGAACTTCCGCTGGGCATTCTGATGATCGGCTTTGCGGTTTCAGTACTGGTGCAGACCCTCGTGTGCCTGCTGATTTTTGGCAAGGTGGCGCGCCGCTACCTCACGAAGCTGAATCCGGCCTAACTTTCCGACACAGCAAGGTTGTCATTTGACAACCTTGCTGTGTATTATTTGCCTAAGGAATGGCGAGAATGCCCCGCAAGAGACACGCGAACAAAGATATTGAAGCGGCGCTGGCCTATGCAGAACTGAATGGCTGGCGGATCGAAAACAGGAATGGCCATGCGTGGGCGCGAATGTATTGCCCGTTCAATACGAGTGATTGCCGGTGTGGAGAGTTCTGTGTTGCCAGTATCTGGAGCACCCCCAGGAATCCACAGAACCATGCCAGGCAGATTCGCCGCATCGTTGATAACTGCACCGAGAACCGAGCTGACGGAGGTGAAGACCATGAATCGTGAATACGACTTCACGCTTAAATTTTCAGTTCCGCCTGACCTTGCACAGGACCAGCTAGAGAGCGCATTGTTTCAAGCGGGATGCGACGACGCCATCATCGGCCTCGGCCAAAAAGGCCGGCTCGCTCTGAACTTCACCCGCGAGGCTGAATCAGCAGAACAAGCCATGCTAAGCGCGCTACAGGATGTGCAGCGGGCGGTTCCTGAGGCCCGCCTGGTGGAGGCCGGGCCGGATTTTGTGGGTATTTCCGACATGGCGAGCTTGCTGATGTTTTCCCGCCAGAACATGCGAAAACTCATTCAAACCCATCTGGCAAGCTTTCCACTGCCGGTTCATGAGGGCGCGTCGGCAATCTGGCATTTGTGTGATGTCCTGGCCTGGTTCTCCGAAACCGAGAGGCGAGCGATTCCGGGTGATTTAATGGACGTGGCCCGCATAAGCATGGGCGTGAATCTGGTGCGGGAAGCTGGGCGGATCGATCATCGATTACAGGCGCAGCTCAGGCAACAAAGCGCTATCGTTTAATGGTGTCTAACAACGCCAGCATCTCCCGCTGCGGCCAGATCGCGCCTTTGACGCCCTTAACCGTACAGGGCCTGTCTGCCAACCACGCTCCGGTTCTGTGCGGTGCCAGCTCACTGACCGAAAGTCGGTCATACCAGATCAGATGCTCCAGATCCTGCGCCATCCGGTTCATCGTCGCCTGCACCGAACGGTCGCATTCCGAGTCGCAAACCAGTTCTGCGAGGGCGCACTCGGCAGCGTCCATCTGCGCCTCATTCGCGCCGGACTTGAGCAGCGTGTTCATCAAGGCATCCTGAAACCACCAGTCCAGCTCTGCAAAGTCCGGTTTGGTCAGGCAAGTGGCCAGCAACGGAAAGCGGGTGCGGTCGTGAACAAACAACACGCAGTTGCGGCGCTGGATGGTGAGCAGGTTGGCGTGCCAGCCGCTGAGCGGGCTTTCAGGCTCATCATTGGCGGCATAGGGGAGCGGTCGCTTGCGCTTGAGGCTGCCGGATGCGTGTAGTGGCAGTTTTGCCAGCAGTTTCTTGGTGCAGTGGAGGCGGATCATGGGTTTCTGGTTGTGCCCTTTCTGAGGCCCGGTCATAGCTTACTTCGATTTGCGATGAAATAAGAAGGATTCTATGTTTCATAGGGTTAGGTCTTACCGAACGCGGTTGCGGGATCAGTAGTGAAATAAACTGGAAGGATCTACCCCGTGTGTCCTCAAAACGAGAATAGCGGATATGCCGATGAAAAGGATAGCGTGCCAATACGCCATCGTACGGTTTATGCCTTATATCGAGACGGGCGAGTTCGCCAACGTCGGTATTTTGCTGTGGGCGCCAAAAACCCGCTACCTGGGCTTTAAACTGCTTCGGAAAAAACATGCCCGCATCACCCAGTTTTTTGACGAGCAGGACCGGGGGGTGTACCTCAAAACCATGGCGAATCTGGATGCGGAGTTGCGCAGAGTGCAGGGCATGCTCAAAGACCAGATCGCCGAGTTTGGTGATAACGACCGGGAGTATGGATTTCACAGAGGTCTTTTTCAGGAACTGATCCGGCCCCGTGAAACCATTGTACGGTTCAGTGAGCAGCGGGCAGTGCTGGCGGAGAACCCAGAGCAAGCACTGACTGAGCTTTACGAACATTACGTTGGCAGGAACTTCGTCACCCCGGAATATCAGGAGACTGTTCTCGAGAGGGGCATCAAAAAACTTCTGGAACAGCGGGATCTGGCAAAGCGTTTTACCAAGCGTCGGATTGAGGATCAGCTTTACCGAGTCACCTTCCCCTTCGTTGAACAAAAAGACAACGAGGCCATCCGGGTGATCAAACCCCTGTTCCTGGGACAGAAGGATTCCACCGCTATCATTGAGCATGGCGGCAAGTGGAAGCTGAGAGTGGATCAGCTCCGCAAGCGGCACCTGCTGAAAGGCCCAGTGCTATTTCCGGTGAAAGGCCCTGAGCTCGGGCAGATTAATGACGTTCGTGCGGAAGCGTTCGAAGAAACCCTTGCTAATCTGGCGGGCGATGGTATCGAGATAACGCTTCACACTGAACAGGACAGAATTCTCGAATTTGCTGCCCATTAATGGGCTCGGCTCAGGCTTGCGTAAGCGGGTTCGACTCCGGGTTGCGTTGGGAAGTCAATACAGCCCGCGGAATTTCTCGGCAACCTCACCGACCCGATGCATAACATTATTATCCCGAGCGAGTTGATGCGCGTCGGGCTCCAGAATGGCGATCAACAGGTAGTGATCATCGTTCATGGCGCCGGGGCAGTAGAGCAGGTGGCAGTCGCTGGTCATCTGAAACTGCATTGCTCTGACCGGCCAATGTGATTCGGCATCCTTCAGGTGAATGTGCTGGACCTGTTCTTCTCGAACGATCTTTAACGTCACATCACTGTCGTAAGGTACATCACGTCCAAAATTTTCCGGGCGCCGCCCGGTTGACTTGTATTCCCTGAAGTCTTCCACCAAATCCTTTAGCTGTCCTTCCGGCAGTGCCTTTTCAATGATTCTGGACGTGAATACCGCTACCACTTCGTGAATGCCTCCAGATCCTCTGGCTTTGCCTCTTCCAGGGCTTTGGCGCTGTTCTTACAGTACTCGGCCAGTTCCGCCCCGGATGGCCTGAAGCGGCCGCGGAATGCGCGGGCGGCTTCCTTGTCGCCAATCAGCTTCATCATTTCCTCGAACAATTCGGCGCCAAGCACATAGCCTGCTGGCTTGTTGTGGCTCAGAACGGCAATGGGCTGATCGCCAAAATACTGCGCAGGATTGTTGCGTAAGGCAGAGATGCTTACGGATTTCTCCGCCAGGATGGCGTGAGTTTCCATGACGAACCCTCTCTTGGAAAAAGCGCGAATATTCTGTTCAAATAATTGCACAAAAAATCGTGCAATTTTTAAGGCACAATAATGCCAAATTTTGGTTTTGTCAAAACCGGAGCTCCGGACCGGTCTGCGTTTCCGGCTCGGATTTATCGCTTTGGAATCGTCGTTTTTCTATAGAGCTTCCGAAACTTCTGCTTTTGCCTCCGGAATTCGCAATTCGCCGGAGAGGAGTTTGGGGAGGAGGGTGTCGCGGAGCTTGGTTAAGGCATCCGTTTGCTCGGAAGTGAGCAGGACTCGCGAATAAATCGCCTCTGCTTGCTCGTTGAACGCTTCCAGTATCCCTTTTCCGGGAACCAGAAAGGGAATAGGGCGGAAGTTCTTTTTGCTGATTTCCTGAAATGTGCTGCCATTCGCTCGGTCGGTAATCTGATTCATGTTGGTTTTTGCCCAGCACAACAGATAGACCGGCCCGTAATGTTGGTTGGGCAGCATGGCGATGATGCCTTGGTTGACGGAAACTGGAATGTCGCTGATGGCCAGATAGCCAATCGGTGCTCTGGAGGACATGAGCACCGTTCCTTGCGGAAGCTGGCCTGACGAAATTTTCCGGACGCCAGCGTCGGTCAGGTGCCTTTCGGTATCCATTAGCACCAGCGATTTCAGTTGCGACATATCCTTCGGCGTGCAGAACGGGTGCACTCCGTTTTCCCAGAAATCCGGATTCTTGGTGCTTGGCGTGCCGCCGCCGGTGGTTTCCACCTGCTCGCCGATGGTGCTGATATACCACCCCTCCGGCACCCACCCCATTTCCTCCGTTTCCACAAACCGGTCCGGGAACTGCTGGCGGATGTGGTTGGGCAGGGGCTTGCGCTGGTCGCCGAGGGCGGCTCTGGCGTCGGCGCGGGCTTGCAGGGCTTCGGGGATGGGGTTGCCGGCGGCCAGGGCGTTGTCGATCACCGGGTCGAAGTCCACGAACCAGCTTTTGAACAGGGCCAGGGCCATGGATTCGAGGGTGGTGTTGATTTGGTGGTTTAGGGCGATTTTATCATCGAACGCGCTGAGTATCCCTGCAATTACCTTTTGCATTTCCGGGTGTGGGACTTTAACCGGAAGAGGGTGAACGTGATTGCGGTTTAGGGAGGGCTGGGCGCTTCCTGAATTATACGATTTGAAATCTATCGTTTTTAGGAAGTAATAAGCGAACTTGGCATCGTTACCGTGAAACTCTTTGACATAAAGTGTAGTATTCAACGGCCAATAATTATCAGGCGTGTAAGAAACAACACCAATAGATCCGCCGCTTCGACCAATCGTTACGCCTGGCCCTTTTGTTTTCGCCTCGTTATGCCAACCTGTTATTCCGAAGGAGCCGAGAATTGGTACCTGTCCCGGATTGCGTTGAGAGTCTGGCAGGTCATGCCCTCTTTGAAGGGTAACGAACTCTCCAAGAGTCATCTCGCGCCACTCACTCCCCATAACCCATTCCCTCCAAATTCCCCCGAATCACCTTGTCCAGCTTCTCCCCCTCAGCCATCTGCCGATACAGCGTCTGGCTCAGCTCCGCCATCTTCAACTCAAACGGCACACCGTCATCTTCAATGGCCGCCGCGCCCACGTAGCGGCCGGGGGTGAGCACGTAGTCGTTGGCCTTGATGTCCTCAATGGAAACTGCTTTGCAGAAGCCGGGTACGTCCTCGTAATCACCGTCTTTCGCCTCACCGCGCCAGGCGTGATAGGTGCGGGCGATGTGGGCGATGTCGTCGAGGGTGAGTTCCTTGTGTACACGGCTGATCATGCTGCCCATGTTGCGGGCGTCGATGAACAGGGTTTCGCCTTCCCGGTTGCGATGGTTGCTGTCGCTGTGTCCGGGGATGGTCTGGGCCTTCTTGTTCTTGGTGAGGAACCACAGGCACACGGGGATCTGGGTGGTGTAGAACAACTGGCCGGGCAGGGCGATCATGCAGTCCACCAGGTCGTTCTCGATAATCTTCTGGCGGATGGCGCCTTCGCCCCTGGTGTTGGTGGACATGGAGCCGTTGGCCATCACAAACCCGGCGGTACCGTGTTCAGACAGCTTGGCGATCATGTGCAGTATCCAAGCGTAGTTGGCGTTGCCGGTGGGCGGTACCTCGTAGCCGGCCCAGCGGGGGTCGTCGGTGAGCTCGTCCGGGGCGCGCCACTGGTCCATATTGAACGGCGGGTTGGCCAGGATGAAGTCCGCCTTCAGGTCCGGGTGCTGGTCCTTGAAGAAGCTGTCGGCGGGTACGTCGCCCAAGTTGCCGGCAATGCCGCGAATGGCCAAGTTCATTTTGGCCAGCTTGTAGGTGGTGGCGGTGTATTCCTGGCCGTAGATGGAGATGTCTTTCTGGTTGCCCTGGTGGCTTTCCACAAACTTGATGGACTGCACGAACATGCCGCCGGAGCCACAGCAGGGGTCGTAGATCTTGCCCTGGAACGGCTCGATCATCTCGGCCAGCAGGTTCACCACACACTTGGGCGTGTAGAACTCGCCGCCGCCCTTGCCTTCGGTGGCGGCGAACTTGCCGAGGAAGTATTCGTACACCCGGCCGACGACGTCTTGTTCACGGTCTTCGACTGTGTCGATATTGTCGATGGAATCGATCAGAGCCGCCAGTTTGCTGGCGTCGATGCCCAGGCGGGAGAAGTAGTTGTCCGGCAGGGCACCGCGCAGGGACTTGTTGGTTTTTTCAATGGTGGACAGGGCGGTGTCGATTTTCAGGGCGATGTCGCCCTGCTTGGCGTTCTTCTGTATGAACGTCCAGCGGGCTTCCGGCGGCAGGTAGAACACGTTGTTCATGGCGTAGAATTCCACCATATCCACGTAACTGCCCTGGCCCTCGTCTATCAGTGCTTGTTTGCGCTCCTCGAACTTGTCGCTGACGAATTTCAAGAAGATCAGGCTCAGCACCACGTGCTTGTACTCGGAGGATTCCACCGTGCCGCGCAGTTTGTCGGCGGTGTCCCAGAGGGTTTGTTCGAAGCTTTTGGTGGGTTTCTTGTTGGGAACTTTGGCCATAGAGTTACTGCATCCTGTGCCGGCGGTGGATGATGGCATGGAGCCGGTCGTGAGCGGGTTTGGATGGCATTGTTACGGTTTGGCCTGCGGCATTCAAGCGCGGCCTTCTTCAAAGATGCGTTAGCGGCAATGGGTTTGGCTTAATGGCGGGGCAATGCGGATGCCCCGCCGCTGATACGCTGCCGCACGCATTGCCGCGCCGCCGGCAAGGGCATCGATTCCATGGCAAACACCAGCGCCGACCACACCAGAGCCAGCAGCACGGTTTGCGTGGTGACCCCGTCGTCGGCCGGCAGTACCTCTGGATCCCTCAGGATGTCCGCGATCGCCTCTTTCAGCAGCGGATCCGGTGACATCGAAGCGGCCGTGGCCATCAGCAGGTCCTGATCCCCGCCAGGATCGCCTGCCATGGCAGCCTCCAGAAACAGCGTGTTCGCCGCGCGGGCACATTCACTTCGGTAAGTTTCCTGCCGCGTTGCACCGATGATCTGATTCAGCGCATCACACAGCGTCATGCCGATCTCAAGCCCCGAATAATTGACGTCCGACAACCCCGGCCGCCGTGAAGCCGTGCGCAGCTGTTCAACCCGTGCGGAAATCGCGCTGCCGAAGAGGGCGATGCGATCCACCAGCTCAACGCCACTGTCATCGAAGGGTTTGGAAATCAGACTCATCACGGGGCCCTCAAAGCCAATTGATGTTGGTGTGTCGTATTCACTGGTATCTCAGGCAACTAAAGCAGGCACTTTGACCGCGATGAAGAACGATACGAGTAATTCGGCGAACAGTTCTCTGTCGGGCCGCGTCTCCAGCGCGCTCAAAACCCAGTTTATCGCGGATGCGCTGGCGATGCCGGTGCACTGGTATTACAACCCGCTGGATATCGAGCGGGCGTTTCCCGGAGGCATTCAACGGTTTGAGGCCGCCCCGGCGTTTCATCCGTCGTCGATCATGTCGTTGCATTCCACCCGCAGCGGGGGGCGTCATCACGGCCGCACCGGTTCCGGCGATCAGACGCCGGAGGTCGTGGGCGACCTGATTCTGAAGGGCCGGGCACACCACTGGAATGTGCCCAACGTGCATTATCATCACGGCATGGGTCCCGGCGAAAATACGCTGAATGCCCACTGCACCCGCGTGCTGATGCGCTCGCTCGCGGCGTCCGCGGGACGCTACGACCGTGGGGCGTTTGTTTCGGCCTACATCGGGTTTATGACGGCTGACCCGCCCGCGCACCGGGATACCTACGCCGAATCCTACCACCGCGGTTTTTTCGCCAACCTGCAGCGAGGGCTGCCGCCGGAACAGTGCGCGATGATCACCCACGATACGCCGTCAGTGGGCGGGTTGGTGACTGTTGCCGTTCTGGTGTTCGCCCACAGACTGGCTGGTGCCGCATTATCCTCCATTCAAGCGGTGTGCCGCGATCATCTGGCACTGACCCATCCGGACGAAAGCCTGATGAGGGTGTGTGACCGCTATGTCAAACTGCTCTGTGAGTTACTGGACGCGCCGGACGACCAGGGGATAACGGCTCTGTTGGCAGAGGCCGGAAAGGGAACGCCCGGTCTCGATGTGGTCAGTCTGGTCAAGCGCAACCTGCCGGATCATCAGGTGGTGGGCCGGCTGTACTCATCGGCCTGTTATATTTCCGACTCCTGGCCGGTAGTGCTGTATCTCGCTTACAAATACCGCGAGGACCCCTGGCTGGCGCTCCGGGTGAACACCAATCTGGGTGGCGACAACGTGCACCGCGGCATGGTGCTCGCTGTGCTGCTGGGACTGCTGAACGATTCGGTAGCCACCAGCTGGTTTGAGCAGCTGGTGGCGCACGAGGCGATTGGCCAGGAAATCGATGCGCTGATCAGCGCGGCAGTCGCTCCCAGATAGTCACTTCGGATAGCGTGTGCTGGAACTTGTGGTGCGTCTCCCGGATGACAAAGGGTACTTTTCGGGGGGCGCTGACCAGTCGGAAGTGGCTGCTGAGGTGTTCTTTCAGGCCATCCAGGGTGGTGTGATTTTCGCCGTCTTTCTTGAAGCCCCCGATCCACTCGTCTCTGGGGGTATGTTCCTCCAGCCAGGTGTAGGGTGAGGCAATGACCAGCAGGCCGCCATCGTTGATCCGTTCGTGGATGCTGTCCAGGAATCGTCTGGGTCGGTAGAGCCGGTCAATCAGGTTGGCCGCCAACACCAGATCGTAACCGCTGAATTGAGGCTTGAGGTTGCAAGCATCGCCCTGATGGAATGACACTTTGCGGGCACTGTCTTCCAACCCGAGTTCACGGAGGGTGCGAGTGTGGTAGCTGACCAGCTCACCCTCCTCCGCCAGGGCGTAGCGCACCGCTCCCTGTTCAGCCATCTCGACACCGAGGCGAATAAAGTTGGCGGAAAAATCGACCCCTTCAACCTCATTGAACTGGCGGGCCAGCTCGAAGCTGGAACGGCCACAGGCACAGCCGAGGTCGAGGGCTTTCCCGACGGGCTTGCCGGCCATGGCGTCGAGCGCGATATCCGCCACCGCTTTCGGGAAATTGTCCACACCGAACCAGCGATCACCGAAATGGAATTCTGCGTATTCCGTCAACAGCCGATCACTTTCGTAATAGCTGTTTGGTTGCACCGCCTCGGCATCGGAGGCGATATACCGGAAGCCGGCATGCTGGAAGAAGTGGCGGCGGAACGCATAGCGAGCCGAGAGTCGCGCTTCGTTGCCACAGGAAATCCACGAACCGCCTTTGATCAGGTTGTGCTGGCCGTCGAAGGTGGGCGTGGTGAAGTCATCGTAAAGGGGATGCACCTTGAACCCATCGAACGGATAGGTGGGCGTTTCCACCCACTGCCAGGCATTGCCAACCACATCGAACCATTGCCCGTGGCGGAAGCGGGTCACCGGGCAGGGGGAGGCACCATGATCCAGGTGCAGATTGCCATGGGCGGGGCGGTCATCAATTTCATCAACCCCCGCCGCTGCACACAGCCGGTGCCATTCATCTTCTGTTGGTAAGCGAATCGGCAGGCCGGTGTGCTCCCGCTTCCACTCACAGAAGGCCTTGGCCTCGTGATAGTTCACTTCCACCGGCCAATCCCAGGGCATCTCGATTTCTTCCGTCATCAGCCGCAGGTGCCAGCCGTTGCGCCAGCACCAGAAGGTCGGGTGCCTGGCTTCCGCGAATTGTCGCCACGCGCGGCCTTCATCGCTCCAGAACGTGTCCAGCTCATAACCACCGGCTTCAACAAATTCCAGAAACTCCTGATTGCTTACCAGGTACTGGCTGGCTTTGAATTCTTCGACGTTGGCCTGGTGCTCGCCGTATTCGTTGTCCCAGCCATAGTATGCATCGTCGAAGGGTTTGCCGATGTTTACAGTGCCTGCGGGGACAGTAATCAGCTCATTCCCGGGTGCCTCGCCGGTTTCCGCCAAGGGCGCCCAATCCGGGTGCGGCCGTACTTTGCTCAGGTCGTGCTGGCGGATCAGCACCGAGGAGGTTTCCAGGTGAATGCGTTCATGCTCAACGCCCATCACAATCGGCCACCAGGGGCTGTCCCAATTGATCGGCAGAGCCAGGGGCAGAGACTCGATCAGTTCCAGCACCGCAGCCCGCACCTTGGCGCGGTAGGCCATCACCTCAGACACCGCCGGCCAGTTGTAATGCGCGTCGTTCAGATCGTCCCAGCTCATTTCGTCTACGCCCACAGCGAAGACGGATTCCATGTGTGGGTCGATACGTTCCGGTAGAAGCTTTGCCAGCACCAGCTTGTTGACGAAGAAGGTAGCGGTGTGGCCGAGATAAAAGATGAGCGGATGCCGCAGCGGAATGGATTTCTGGTAAAAGCCTTCATCACCATCCAGACAGTCGAATAGCCGCGTGTACACGTCAAAGGTGTTGGTAAAGTAAGCGGCAATTTCGCTGCGCTTGGACTCGGGATCGCCCTCTGCAAGATTGGGTGTTCTCAATAGGGTCGGTAGTGAATGCTGAGATTTGAGCGGGTTGGCCGGGGTGTTCTTTTCTTGGGCGTCTAACGTCATGGTTGAGCACGTCCTGTTGTGAGTGAACCTTGAGGCAATACGTTGAACCATACTGAGATGGTTCAACGCTCCTCGAAAAGGTCAGTCACCGGTGGGCCTTCTAATGGGCCAGCACCCTGGACAGAAACGCCTGGGTACGCTCGTTCTGCGGATTGTCGAACACATCCGCGGGCTTGCCTTCTTCGACGATCTGGCCCTCGTGGATGTAGATCACCCGGTCGGCCACCTCGCGGGCGAAGCCCATTTCATGGGTGACCACCATCATGGTCATGCCTTCCCTGGCGAGTTCCCGCATCACGTCCAGCACTTCGCCGATCATTTCCGGATCCAGCGCGGAGGTGGGCTCGTCGAACAGCATCAGCCGTGGTTCCATGGCCAGTGCCCGGGCGATGGCCACGCGCTGTTGCTGGCCACCGGACAGATGGCTGGGGTACTTGTCAGCCTGGCTGCCAATGCCCACCCGGTTGAGCAACCTTTCGGCGGTGGCGTTGGCGATCACTTCCGGTGCGTTCTTCACTTTCATCGGTGCCAGCATGATGTTCTTTTTCACCGTCAGGTGAGGGAACAGGTTGAACTGCTGGAACACCATGCCGACTTCCTTGCGGATTTCCGCCAGTGAGCCGGGGTTGCCGCTTTTGGGCTCGAGCGGGTGGCTATCCACCTCGAGCTTGCCGGATTCAAACTCCTCAAGACCGTTCACGCAGCGAATCAGGGTGGATTTGCCGGAGCCGCTGGCGCCGATAATCACCACCACTTCGCCTTGCTCAACGGACAAATTGATATCTTTCAGGACATGCAGATTGCCGAAGTATTTGTTCATGCCCTGCATTTTTACGATCTGAGTCATGGGACAGTTTCCTTCAGACAGACGCCAGCCCGCGCCGTTCAACCAGGCGCAGGATCAGGGACAGGGAGAGGGTGATGGCCAGATAGAGGATGGCGACCACAAAATACACCTCGAAGGCGGTAAAGGTGTTGGCAATGTAGATCTGCCCCTGACGCACCAGTTCACCGACGCCGATGACCGAGAACAGGGAGGTGTCCTTGATACTGACGATGGCCTGATTGCCCAGTGGCGGAATCATGCGGCGAAACGCCTGGGGCCAGACAATGGACCAGAAGGTCTGGGTGCGGGACAAGCCCAGGGACAGCCCGGCTTCGGTCTGGCCACGGTCAATGGACTGGACCCCGCCGCGGACGACTTCGGAAATGTAGGCGCCGGAGTTCAGCGCAATGGCGGCGATGCCGGCCGTCAGCGGATCAATCGGCCCGCCGACCAGATCCGGCAGCCCGTAGAAAATGAACAGCACCTGCACCAGGATCGGGGTGCCGCGGAAAATTTCGATGTAGGCGGTGGCGGGCCATTTCAGGAACCATTTCTTGTTGATGCTGAGCAGGCCGAACAGGATGCCGAGGGCGAAGCCGATGGCAAGGCCACCGAAAGAGATCAGCAGGGTGTAGGGAATGCCCTCGAGCAGGAAAGGAATAGAGTCGATGGCGGCTTGCCAGTCGAACTGAAACTGGAATTCCACAATAGCATCTCCGGAGAAAGTGGACGTCAGATGCGGCCGGGGCGAGAACCCCGGCGCATAGAATCAGGCCGTTACAACCGGGGCCTTATTCGTCTTCCGGCATTTCGCCGAACCACTTCTCGTAGATCTCCTTGTAGGTGCCGTCTTCTTTCATGGCGGCGAGGGCTTCATTCACACCTTCAACCCACTCGCTGCCTTTTTTCAGTGCGATACCGTACTGCTGGCCTTCGTACAATTTGCCAACGGTTTTCACCTTGCCTTCGCCCTTGGTGCTGGCGAAGTAGCCCACGTTCGGCGCATCGTAGAACACCGCATCCACGCTGCGGGACATCAGCGCCATGTACATATCGGAGCTGCCGGGATACGGCGTCACGCCGTCGTTCTCGTCGAGGGACTTCATCAGGTAATCGTAACTGGTGCTGCCGATCTTGGTGCCGATCTTCTTGCCCTCAAGATCTGCTAACTCTTCAACCTCGTCGTTGTCGACACGCACCAGAACCCGCAGGCCGGAGTCGTAGTACGGATCGGAGAAATCGACAATCTGCTGGCGCTCTTCGGTAATGGTGATGCCGGCGATGGCGATGTCCACGTTACCGGTTTGCAGGGCAGGAATGATGCCGTTGAAATCCATGGTGTTGAGGTCGTACTCAAAGCCCGCGCGCTCGGCAACTTCGGCAATGATTTCCATGTCGAAACCGATCATTTCTCCGGTTTCCTGGTCCATCATTTCGAAGGGTACAAAGCTGGGGTCGGTCACGACTCGCAGGGTTTCGGCGCTCACGGTGCCGGCGGCCACGGTCAGGGCCAGACTGGCTCCGAGTGTTTTCATCCATTTCGTGCTCATGCTTTCTCCTTCTCTTTCTTATGAGGCTCCCTTTGCCCGGTAAGGCAAGCCGATGGACACAGCTGGTGACAGTGCCTGTCGGGGAGCGTTAATGGAACTGCATCCAGTTCACTTTAGACCATTAACGGGAGATGTGCATAAAATCAAATGCTTGGGGGGAGCAAAGAAGCGTTTGGGAGGCTGGTGTTGGATTACGGCCCGCTGGGCCTAATCCAACCTACGGGTTTGGTGAACGCCAGAAGTTATGTAGGTCGGATTAGGCCCAGCGGGCCGTAATCCGACACTGAGGGAAACATCAGAAAGCGATCTTCTCCCGCTCGCTGATGCCCAGGTTTTTCCAGATGCTGATGCTGGGCGCGACCTGATTCAGGGTGTAGAAATGCAACCCGGGCGCACCGGCCCTGAGCAGCTTTTCACACATTTCGGTAACCACTTCCTCACCGAACTTGCGGATGGAATCGCTGTCGTCGCCATAGGCTTCAAGCTGCTTGCGAATCCAGCGCGGAATCTCCGCACCGCACATGTCCGAGAAGCGCACCAGGTTGGAGAAGTTGACGATGGGCATGATGCCCGGCACCACCGGAATGGTGACGCCCATTTTCTCCAGACGGTCGATGAAGTAGAAGTAGCTGTCCGCATTGAAGAAGTATTGCGTGATGGCGCTGTTGGCGCCGGCTTCCACTTTGCGGGCAAAATTCTTCAGATCTTCCTCGGCGCTGCGGGCCTGGGGGTGAAACTCCGGGTAGGCCGCCACTTCCAGGTTGAAATGATCACCGCTGTGCTCGCGAATGAAGGCCACCAGCTCATTGGCGTAGCGCAGCTCACCGGCCGCCCCCATACCCGAGGGCATGTCGCCGCGAAGGGCGACAATGCGGTTGATGCCGTTGGCCTTGTACACATCCAGCAGCTCGCCGATCTCTGCGCGGGTACCACCCACGCAGGACAGGTGCGGCGCCGTGGAAATGCCCTGCTTGTGCAGGTTCAGCACGGTCTCAATGGTGCGCTCCCGGGTGGAGCCACCAGCACCGAAGGTGACCGAAAAGAAATCCGGATTCACCTCGGCCAGCTGGTTTCGCACGTTCTGCAGCTTTTCCTTGCCCTGGTCGGTCTTGGGCGGGAAAAATTCAAAGCTGAAACGGCGTTTGAACTGTGTCTGGGATTCCATCTTGATACCCGATCAGTACTTGTAGCTTTCCGGCTTGTACGGGCCTTCGACCGGTACACCGATGTATTTGGCCTGCTCCGGGGTCATTTTGGTGATTACGCCACCAAAACCTTCCACCATGGCGCGGGCCACTTCTTCGTCCAGATGCTTGGGCAGTACCTGCACATACACACCCTTGGCACGGGCGTCTTCCGGCAGGTCGGCGAACTTGCGCTCGAACAGGTACATCTGCGCCAGCACCTGGTTGGCGAAGGAGCCGTCCATGATCCGTGACGGGTGACCGGTGGCGTTACCCAGGTTCACCAGGCGACCTTCGGACAGCAGGATCAGGTGATCATTGGTGGCCTTGTCGCGATACACCACGTGCACCTGCGGCTTGACCTCGTCCCACTGCCAGTTCTTGCGCATGTAGGCGGTGTCGATTTCGTTATCGAAGTGACCGATGTTGCACACCACGGCTCCGCTCTTCAGGGCCTTGAGCATGTTGGCGTCACACACGTTCATGTTACCGGTGGTGGTCACCAGCAGGTCGGTGTTCTGCAGCAGTGCGCGATCCACGCCCGCTTCGGTGCCGGTGTTGACGCCGTCAATGTACGGAGACACTATTTCGAAACCGTCCATGCACGCCTGCATGGCGCAGATCGGATCGGCTTCGGTGATTTTCACGATCATGCCCTCCTGACGCAGGGAGGCCGCGGAGCCCTTGCCCACGTCACCGTAGCCGATCACCAGCGCTTTCTTGCCGGACATCAGGTGGTCGGTGGCACGCTTGATGGCGTCGTTCAGGCTGTGGCGACAACCGTACTTGTTGTCGTTCTTGGCCTTGGTTACGGAGTCGTTGACGTTGATGGCCGGAACCTTCAGCTTGCCGTCGCGCAGCATTTCCTGCAGGCGGTGAACGCCGGTGGTGGTCTCTTCGGTCACACCGTGGCAGTTGGCCAGGATTTCCGGATACTTCTCGTGGAGCAGAGCGGTCAGATCGCCGCCGTCGTCCAGGATCATGTTGGGTTCCCAGCCCTCGACGTCGGCGCCAACGGTGCGCTCGAGGCACCAGTCGTACTCTTCGTCGGTTTCACCTTTCCAGGCGAATACGGGAATGCCTTTGGCGGCGATGGCGGCAGCGGCCTGATCCTGAGTGGAGAAGATGTTGCACGAGGACCAGCGAACATTAGCGCCCAGCTCGATCAGGGTTTCGATCAGCACGGCGGTCTGGATGGTCATGTGGATACAGCCCATGACGTTGGCGCCCTTCAGCGGCTGCTCGGCACGGTATTTTTCGCGCAGTTTGATCAGCGCCGGCATTTCGCCTTCTGCGATGTTGATCTCCTTGCGGCCCCATTCGGCCAGGGAGATATCGCGTACTTTGAAGTCTTCAAAAGTGTTCAGCTTTTCTGCTGGAGTGCTCATTTGGTGTTCTCCTGTCAGCTTTCTTTAGTTTCGGAGGTTAATCTCCGATACCGCTAATTTGGGCGTTGTCGGGTGTGGGGAACGTCTTTCGCGGAACCGCTACGAGCACATCCATGTGCGCTTCTCTCCGGCCATCCATGGCCTCCGAAATTCCGCGAAAGACGTTCCCCACCCCCTTTTTCAAACTTTGGCGCATGAGGTCAAACAATACGCCTCAAGTTGCGTTTCAGGCCTCCCGGAATTGAGGAAGCTGATGGCTGCTAATCAATTATTGATAGGCCCTCACCAACTGTGCGAAGCGGTGGTGAGGTAAGTCCTTCGGGGACTATCTTCGGCCATGGATGGCCAAAGCTAAGCGGCCATGGATGGCTTGAGCGTGTCCCCGAAGGACTTACCTCAGCGCCGCCACCCCCAAGGGCAGCGGACTGGGCCAAAGCAAGGGTCCAACTAAAAAGTCAGACCCATCAGAACCAACCTAGATGCCGGCAGCGTCCTTAAGAGCTGCCGCACGATCCGTCTTCTCCCAAGGGAACGAAGTGAACGTCTTGCCGCCCACGGTCATTTCCTGTGGCTCACGGCCAAAGTGGCCGTAGGCTGCCGTGGCCCGGTACATCGGGTGCAGCAGGTCGAGCATGTTGGTGATCGCGTAGGGACGCAGGTCGAAGTTCTGGCGTACCAGTTCGATGATCTTGTCGTCGCTGATCTTGCCGGTGCCGAAGGTGTTCAGGGAGATCGAGGTGGGTTGTGCCACACCGATGGCGTAGGACACCTGAATCTCGCACTTTTCGGCCAGGCCGGCGGCAACGATGTTCTTGGCGACGTAACGGCCGGCGTAGGCGGCAGAGCGGTCAACCTTCGACGGATCCTTGCCGGAGAACGCACCGCCACCGTGACGAGCCATGCCGCCATAGGTGTCGACGATGATCTTGCGGCCGGTCAGGCCACAGTCGCCAACCGGGCCGCCGATCACGAACTTGCCGGTGGGGTTGATGTGGAACTGGGTGTCTTTGTGCAACAGCTCGGCCGGCAGGGCGTGCTTGACGATCAGCTCCATGACCGCTTCTTTCAGGTCGGCCTGGGTGACGTCTTCATCGTGCTGGGTCGACAGCACCACGGCGTCTATGCCGGCCACACGACCGTTCTCGTAGCGGCAGGTCACCTGGCTTTTCGCATCCGGGCGCAGCCATGGCAGCAGGCCGCTCTTGCGGGCTTCGGCCTGGCGCTGCACCAGGCGGTGCGAGAAGGTGATCGGCGCCGGCATCAGTACGTCGGTTTCGTTGCTGGCATAGCCGAACATCAGGCCCTGGTCGCCGGCGCCCTGATCTTCCGGCTTCTGGCGGTCAACGCCCTGGGCGATGTCGACAGACTGCTTGCCGATGATGTTGATGATGCCGCAGGTGTCGCCGTCGTAGCCCACGTCGGAAGAGGTATAGCCGATGTCCTTGATCACACCGCGCACCAGGTCTTCCAGATCCACCCACGCGCTGGTGGTGATTTCACCGCCGACGATCGCGACGCCGGTTTTTACCATGGTTTCGCAGGCAACCCGGGCGTGGGGGTCTTCGGCGAGGATGGCGTCCAGCACCGCGTCAGAGATCTGGTCGGCCAGTTTGTCAGGGTGGCCTTCAGAGACCGATTCGGAGGTGAAGATATTGTAGTCAGCCATTAAGCGTGCTCCTCTGTGAGCGTTTCAAATTCAGACCGGTAAGTGACTTTCTTAAAGTACCTTCCGGCTACCGGTTTGTTGGTTCGTGTAAGCATACGTAAAACTACGTATCTGTATATCAAAATTTGTTGATATTGAGATCCGGGTCATCAGCCTGGGCTGTCGCTCTTCCAGAATTCCCGTACCTGAATCTGGAAACCGTTGCGCAACCCTATAAACAGTTGCTCGCCTGCGGCGAGGCCGGCGTCGGCAGCCCAGGCGGTGAGTTCTTCCGGTTCAAAGCCCAGCCACAGGTCGCCGCAGTTCTCCTTTGCCCAGTCCTGGTCGTGGCTGCACAGGTCGCTGATCACCAGGCAGCCGCCGTTGTTCATCAGCGCCGCCGCATCCAGAAAAATGTCCGCCGGGCTGGGCACGTGGTGCAGCACCATGTTGGCCACCACCAGATCAAAGGCATCGCCCCGTGCCAGCAGGTTGTCGGTTACACCCTCGATCAGATCGACGTTGTTCAGCCGCTGGTCAATGCAGGTACGGGTGGCCTTGGCCAGCATGTCGCGGCTGTTATCCAGCGCCACCACGTGGTCGCAGAGCCGGGACAGGGTCGGCAGAAATGCGCCTTCCCCGGGGCCGATTTCCACCGCCGTGCGCCAGGGGTGTTTGCTGGCGCGTTTGCGCAGCAGGTCCGCAACCGGCTCGGCGTACAGGTCAAACGCGGCAATCAGTTCCTGCTGTTCGCGGAACTGCTCGGCGTGGCGCGAGAAAAAGGCCTGCGACTGATCCGCCCGCTGGTTGCGGATGGCTTCGATCTTCTCCTCCAGATGCGAGGGCAGGGACACCAGGTCCACGGTATCGAAAATCTGCCGGATGGTCTGGTCTGTCAGCTTGTCGCTGTCCAGGCTCAGGGGGCGGCGGTAGAAAATCGCGTTGCCTTCCCGCTGGGGCTCCAGCAACCCTGCCTTGTGCATCACCTTGAGGTGGTGGCTCATGCCGGACTGACGCATATCGAACAGCTGGCTCAGCTCTAGCACCCCGAAGGTGTCACGGCGCAGCACGCGCAGGATCTCCAGGCGCAGCGGATCCCCGCTCGCTTTGTAGATCGGGGCCAGGGCGTCCACGGAGGACAGATCGGCGGCGTGTGCGTTCATGGATGTCATGGTGGGCAAGTTTAGGAGGGTTCGGCTGGTCAATCAATAGCCATATCAAAAAATATTGATATAGATTTGGCGTTCTCGGAAGTTGGCCTGTTTCGGGAAACCCGATTTGCTCCGGCACACACTAATCGGCGAAAATACGCGCCTTATTTTTGCGCAGTTCTATTTTTCCCGATAAAGCACTGGAGAAACGTCGATGCCCTCTCGTAAAGATCTCGCCAACGCCATTCGCGCGCTGAGCATGGATGCGGTTCAGAAAGCCAAATCCGGCCACCCGGGTGCGCCCATGGGTATGGCGGATATCGCCGAGGTACTGTGGAACGATTATCTGAGCCACAACCCGGCCAACCCGCAGTGGGCAAACCGCGACCGCTTCGTGCTGTCCAACGGACACGGCTCCATGCTGCAGTACTCCCTGCTGCACCTGAGCGGCTACGACGTTTCCATTGAAGATCTGAAAAATTTCCGTCAGTTGCACTCCAAGACACCGGGCCATCCGGAATACGGTTACACCCCGGGCGTTGAAACCACCACCGGCCCGCTGGGGCAGGGTTTTGCCAACTCGGTCGGTTTTGCCCTGGCGGAGAAAGCGCTGGCGGCACAGTTCAACCGTCCCGGCCACGACATCGTGGATCACTACACCTACACCTTCCTGGGTGACGGCTGTCTGATGGAGGGCATCTCCCACGAAGTGGCGTCCCTGGCCGGTACACTGGGTCTGGGCAAGCTGATCTGCTTCTACGACGACAACGGCATCTCCATCGACGGTGAAGTGGAAGGCTGGTTCACTGACGACACTCCCAAGCGCTTCGAGTCCTACGGCTGGCAGGTCATTCCCGCCGTTGACGGCCACGACGCCGACGCCGTGCGTGCCGCCATCGAAGCGGCCCATGCCAACGCCGATCAGCCCACCATGATCTGCTGCAAGACCATCATCGGTTTCGGTTCCCCCAACAAGCAGGGTAAAGAAGAGTGCCACGGTGCCCCGCTGGGTGATGACGAGATTGCCCTGACCCGCGAACAGCTGGGCTGGGTCCACGGTGCGTTTGACGTGCCGTCAGAGATCTATGCCGAGTGGAATGCCAAAGAGAAAGGCGCCGCTGCGGAAAGTGCATGGGATGAGAAGTTTGCGGCCTACGCGCAAGCCGAGCCGGAACTGGCGGCCGAGTTCAAACGCCGCATGGCCGGTGACCTGCCTGCCGATTTCTCCGCGAAGGCCCAGGCCTACATCCAGGAGTGTCAGGATAAGGGCGAAACCGTTGCCAGCCGCAAGGCCTCCCAGAACACCCTGAACGCCTACGGCCCGCTGCTGCCGGAATTGCTGGGCGGCTCCGCCGACCTGGCCGGTTCCAACCTCACCATCTGGGGCGGCTCCAAAGGCGTCACCAAAGAAGACGCCAGCGGCAACTACATCTATTACGGTGTGCGCGAGTTCGGTATGGCCGCCATCATGAACGGCATCGCCCTGCACGGTGGCTACGTGCCCTACGGCGCCACCTTCCTGATCTTCATGGAGTACTGCCGTAACGCCGTGCGCATGGCGGCACTGATGAAGCAGCGCTCCATCTACGTGTTCACCCACGACTCCATTGGCCTGGGCGAAGACGGCCCTACACACCAGCCCATCGAACAGCTGGCCAGCCTGCGCACCACCCCGAACATGAGCACCTGGCGCCCCGCAGACACCGTGGAATCCGCGGTGGCCTGGAAAGCCGCGCTGGAGCGCAAAGACGGCCCTACCGCCATGGTCTTCTCCCGCCAGGGCCTGCCGCACCAGCAGCGTGATGCCCAGCAGCTGGCGGATGTGGCCAAAGGCGCCTACGTTCTGTCTGACAGCGAGGGCACCCCGGATCTGATCCTCATTGCCACCGGCTCAGAAGTCGCCCTGGCTCAGGACACCGCCGCCAAGCTGCGGGAGCAGGGCAACAAGGTGCGTGTAGTGTCCATGCCGTCCACCGACACCTTCGACGCCCAGAGCGCCGAGTACAAGCAGAAAGTACTGCCGCTGGACGTCACCAACCGCATCGCCATCGAAGCCGGCATTGCCGACTACTGGTACAAGTATGTGGGCCTGGACGGCCGCGTTGTCGGCATGACCACCTTCGGTGAGTCGGCACCCGCCGGCGAGCTGTTCAAGGAGTTCGGCTTCACCGTCGACAACATCCTGGAAGTGGCCGCGGAGCTGCTGGACGCCTGATGAGCAACGCCAAGCCATTTCGCATCGCGATCAACGGGTATGGCCGTATCGGCCAGTGCGTGTTGCGCGCGCTCTATGAAAATGGCTTTCGCGACCAGTTGCAGGTGGTGGCCATCAATGAGCTGTCGGACATCGACACCATTGCGCATCTTACCCGCTACGACTCCACCCATGGCCGTTTTCAGGGTGAGATTTCGGTGGCGGGTCAGGACCTTATGGTCAACGGCGACGCCATCCGGGTGCTGCGGCACTCGGACCCGGGGGAACTGCCCTGGCGTCTGCTGGATGTGGATCTGGTGCTGGAGTGCTCCGGCGCCTATTCCGACCGCGCCACCGCAGAAAAGCACATCCAGTCGGGCGCCAAACGCCTGCTGTTTTCGCAGCCGGCGGAGTCCGATGTGGACCGCACCGTGGTGTTTGGCATCAACGATCAGGACCTGACCGGCGAAGACACCATCGTGGCGGCTGGCTCCTGCACCACCAATTGCCTGGTGCCGGTGATCAAGGTGCTGGACGAAGCCTTCGGCGTGGAGCAGGGCAGCACCACCACCATCCACGCGGCGATGAACGACCAGCCGGTGATCGACGCCTACCACCACCAGGACCTGCGCCGTACCCGCAGCGCGTTGCACAACATCGTACCGGTAGACACCGGCCTGGCCAAAGGCATCGAGCGGTTGTTGCCTCACATGGAAGGCAAATTCAGCGCGGTGGCTATGCGAGTGCCCACCATGAACGTGTCCGCCATCGACATGGTGCTCAACGTACGCAAAGCCACCGACGTGGACACGGTCAACAACCTGTTAGAAGAGGCCGCCAACGGCCAATTGAAGAGCATACTCGGCTACACCGACGAACTGCTGGCCAGCTCCGATTTCAACCACGACGCCCACTCCGGCATCGTGGACGGCGGCCAGACCCGGGTCACCGGGGGTACCATGGTGAAAGTGCTGTGCTGGTTCGATAACGAGTGGGGCTTCGCGAACCGGATGCTCGATGTCAGCAAAAGCTGGTTAACCAAACATTCTTAATCTGAAATTTTGTTGAAGGGACGAACGACATGGCCATCAAGAAAATGACCGACCTGGATCTCGCCGGCAAGCGGGTGCTGATCCGCGAAGACCTGAACGTACCGGTCAAAGACGGCAAAGTCTCCAGCGACGCCCGCATCCGCGCGTCACTGCCGACCATCAAAGCCGCCCGAGACGCCGGCGCCAAAGTCATGCTGATGTCACACCTCGGCCGCCCGGAAGAAGGCGTGTACGACGACGCATCGTCCATGAAGCCGGTCGCCGACCACCTCACGAAAGTGCTCGGTCAGGAAGTGCGCCTGATAAAGGATTACCTAAACGGCGTTGAAGTCGCCGACGGCGAAGTGGTCCTGTTCGAGAACGTCCGCTTCAACAAAGGCGAAAAGAAAGACGACGAAGCCCTCGCCAAGCAATACGCCGCTCTGTGCGACGTCTACGTGATGGACGCCTTCGGCACCGCCCACCGCGCCCAGGCCTCCACCCACGGCGTGGCAAAATTCGCCCCCGAAGCCTGCGCCGGCCCGCTGCTGGCCGCCGAACTGGACGCCCTCGGTAAAGCGCTCGATCACCCGGCCAAGCCTGTCGTTGCTATCGTTGGTGGCTCTAAAGTCTCCACAAAGCTGGACGTGCTGAATGCCCTGGAAAAAGTGTGCGACCAGATCATCGTCGGCGGCGGCATCGCCAACACCTTCCTGGCGGCCGCAGGCCACCCGGTCGGCAAATCCCTGTGCGAGCACGACCTGCTCGACACCGCCAAAGACATCGCCCGCCGTGTAGAAATCCCGCTGCCGGTGGACGTGGTGGTAGCCAGCGAGTTCGCCGAAACCGCCACCGCCACCACCAAGAACATCTCCGACGTCAGCGACGGCGACATGATCCTCGACGTCGGCCCGGAAACCGCCGGCCAGTTCGCCGAACTGCTGAAAAATGCCAAAACCATCCTCTGGAACGGCCCCGTCGGCGTGTTCGAGTTTGACCAGTTCGGCAACGGCACCAAAGCCCTGGCCCAAGCCATCGCCGAAAGCGACGCCTTCTCCCTGGCCGGCGGCGGTGATACCGTCGCGGCCGTTGACAAGTACGGTGTGGCTGACAAAATCTCCTACATCTCAACCGGCGGCGGCGCGTTCCTGGAATTCGTGGAAGGCAAAACTCTGCCGGCAGTAGCCGTACTGGAAGAGCGCGGCGCCTGAATCGGTTAGAGCCGAATAAAGGACGGCCTAGCAAAACAGTAAGAATCGCAAGGAGGGTGGGGACGGTCTTTCGCGGAATTTCGAAGGCCAAGGATGGCCTGAGAGAAGCGCACATGGATGTGCCCGTAGCGGTTCCGCGAAAGACCGTCCCCACCCTCCGCCGCAGACTCCCAAACCATAGTCTGCCACTCATAACATTTTAGAAACTGAAGGAGAAAACCCATGGCCCTGATTTCGATGCGGCAAATGCTGGATCACGCCGCCGAGCATGGTTACGGTGTACCAGCCTTTAACGTTAACAACCTGGAACAGATGCGCGCCATCATGGAAGCCGCCGACAAAACCGACTCCCCGGTGATTGTCCAGGCCTCCGCCGGTGCCCGCAAATACGCCGGCGCCCCGTTCCTACGTCACCTGATCCTCGCGGCCATCGAAGAATGGCCCCACATCCCGGTGGTTATGCACCAGGACCACGGCACCAGCCCGGCCGTGTGCCAGCGCTCCATCCAGCTCGGCTTCAGCTCCGTGATGATGGACGGCTCCCTCGGTGAAGACGGTAAAACCCCGACCGACTACGAATACAACGTCGACGTCACCCGCCGCACCGTTGAAATGGCCCACGCCTGTGGTGTCTCGGTAGAAGGCGAACTGGGTTGCCTCGGCTCCCTGGAAACCGGCCAGGCCGGCGAAGAAGACGGCATCGGCGCCGAAGGCACACTGGATCACAGCCAGATGCTGACCGACCCGGAAGAAGCCGCCGACTTCGTCAAGAAAACCCACGTGGACGCCCTGGCCATCGCCATCGGCACCAGCCACGGCGCCTACAAGTTTACTCGTCCGCCGACCGGCGACATCCTCGCCATCGACCAGATCAAAGCCATCCACGCCCGCATCCCGGACACCCACCTGGTCATGCACGGCTCCAGCTCCGTACCCCAGGAATGGCTGAAGATCATCAACCAATACGGTGGCGAAATCCCGGAAACCTACGGTGTGCCGGTGGAAGAAATCGTGGAAGGCATCAAGCACGGCGTGCGCAAGGTCAACATCGACACCGACCTGCGTCTGGCCAGCACCGGCGCCGTTCGCCGCTTCCTGGCGGAAAACCCGGCCGAGTTCGACCCGCGGAAATTCCTCAAGGAAACCATGAAGGCCATGACCGAAGTGTGCATCGCACGCTACGAAGCCTTCGGTTGTGCCGGCAATGCCAGCAAGATCAAGCCGATCAACCTCGACCGCATGTTCGAGCGTTATGCCGCTGGTGAGCTGGACCCCAAGGTCCGCTGAGGCACCGGCACCAGAAGCCTCCGGAATCTACGGAATTCCCGGAGGCTTTTTTTATCCTTTCTTCGCCAACCGCTCCAGCGCCAACAACGTATCCGCGTAATTCACGAACCGGTTCAGATATTCCGGCGACAACGTTTCCATGGTGGCAATGGCGCGGCTGACCAGCCGGTGGGCGTTCATCGGCCCGGCGTTTTCCGGAGTCTGTTCAATGGCCTGGCGAATGCGCTCGTGCAGGGCCTGATGGCACCGATCCGCCTGGGCTCTGGCCATGGCCTTGAGGGGGCGTGGCGAACGGTTGGTTGCCGCCGACTGCGTGGTCGCCCCAGCCTCCTCACCGAAGATGAGTTGCTCTAGGGGGGAGGGGGCGTTTGTTGCGGGCAGTTCCGCTGAGTGATTCAGGGTGTCCAGCAGAAGCTGCAAGGGTGAGCGCTGCCCGGTTTGGACAGGTTGTTCCTGTTGTTCTGCATCAGCCGGCTGTTCGGACCTCGCCTGATACTCCGCCACCGCCTGCTCCAGCTTCTGCCAATGGAGAGTGCCCTGCAGTCCTTTCACCCGCAGCTTGTGCGCCAGAACTTCCAGATAGCGGAAACGGACCGGATCCACCTGATCTTTACCCGCCTGCTTCAGGTCAGCGAGCAGCTGGGCAACCGCGTCGGGCTCAATGACGTCTGTCATTCGTTCCCGTCCCTGCTGCCGGTTTCGGCCGCCATCGCCGGCGCCCGTGGCACGGTGCTGATCTCCACCCGCCGGTTTTGGGCGCGGGATTCGGCATCCACATTGGGCACGGCCGGGTGGTGGGGGCCAAAGGCCGCGGCAAAGACCCGGTCATCGGGCAGGCCCAGTTCCATCAGGGTACGGGTGACCGTCAATGCCCGCTGGGCGGACAGCCCCCAGTTGTCCCGGTAGCGATTGCCCTGGTGCATGGGCAGGTCATCGGTGAAGCCGCTGACCATGAGCAGCTCATCGTGCTGGTCCAGGTAGGTCTGCAGCGGCGCAACCAGGGATTGCAGCACGGCCACGCCGTCCGCCTGCAGCTGATCCGAGTTCAGCTCGAACAGCACGTTACCGCTGATACCGATGCGGCCATCGCGGAAGGTCACCAGGCCCTTGGTGAGCGGGTCTTCCAGCGCCTGCTCCAGCGCCATCCGACGTTCTTCCTCGGCCACCCGCCGTTCCGTCTCCTCCGCCAGGGACTGGCTGAGCTCCAGCTGTACGCCGATCACCCACACCAGAATCAGCACCAGAATGCCCACCAGCGCCGCCATCAGGTCAGAGAAGATCGCCCAGATCGGTGTGGACTGCTGTTCGCCGCCTTCCAGGTGTTCCATCAGTTGGCTCCGGCAGGCTCTGGCTGGCCCTTGCGCAGGGCGGTGACGGCATCGATAACGTCTTTCTGGGAGCTGACCGACAGGTCAATCACCTCGCGGGCCTGCGCCACGTAGTAGGCCAGTTGTTCATCGTGCCGGCTGCTGGCGTTATCCATCGCCTTCTGAATGTTGGTCAGGGTTTCCTGCAAACTGCTATTGGAAGTGCTGAATAACTCTACTGCACGGTGGAAGGCCTCGCTGAGGGCCCCCACCTCCTGGCTGCTGCCGGTAATGTCGTCGCCCAGTTTGCCCAGCTGCTGGCTTTGCTCCTCAATCAGGGCGTTGAAACGTTCACTGATCCCGGTGAGGGTGTCACCGGCGCCGCTGATCAGGGTGTCCACGGCGTGGCGCTGACTGTCGGCGTTGCTGCGCTGGGATTCCAGCAGGCTGTCCAGCTCCTCAACCAGCCGTTGGCGTTCCGCCAGCAACTGGTTCTCCCGCTCGCTGTTGCGGGTCATTTCCTGTTGCAGCTGGTTGATCACTTCGGCGGCGGCTTTCGGGGTTTCCGAGGCCGTTTCAATCAGCCGCGTCATGGGCGCTTCCAGACCCGTGCCCAGTTGGGTCAGGTGCTCACTTACAGTCTTCTCCAGTTGTGCCAGACGGTCAGTCGCGGCCTCGCCCCGGGCCGCTTCCTGATCCCGAAGTGCGGTGAGTTGTTCACTGATTCTGTCGATCAGCGTATCCAGATTCTCCTGCCAGCGCAGGGCGCTCTGTTCCGACGCCGCCTGTTGGGTCGCAAGGTTCTGCTGCCAGCGTTCTCCAGCCTCCATCGTGGTGGTCCGGAAGGCTTCGGCGATGTCGGTCAGTTGCCGTTGGGTGGCATCAGACCAGCTCCGCTGCAGTTCGCCGGCCTCGTCCCGCAGGCCCGTCATCGCTTTCTCCACAATCGGTTCTACGCGCTCTGCCGCCAGGCGGGTACTGGCGTCCAGAGCCGATGCCAGTGATTGGGCCACGGAATCCGCCAGTGTCTGGTAATGGCTCCCGACGGTGCTGTGGAACTCCTGTTGGTTGCGGGTCAGGGATTGCTCAAGGGTCTGGCCCAGTTGCTCCATGCGGGCAGTCATGGCCGCCATGGCCGACGCCATGTCCGGCAGCGCCCGGGCCTGGGACTCCAGCGCCTGGAACGCCTGCTGGCGCTGGTAGTCGGCGGACAGATGATGCAGCTTCTGGCGCAGGGTGGTGTCCAGCTGACGGGACACCTGCAGCCGCTCGCGCCGGCTGAGGGTGGAGGCCAGGCCCAGCATGGCGGAAGCGGCCACACCGGCAATGGAGGTGCCGAAAGCCAGGCTGAGACCGGCAATGGGCGCGGCCAGCGCGCTGCGAATGGCGCTCAGCTCGGTACTGCCGTCGAGCGCCGAGGCGGCGCCATTGAGCGTGACGATCATGCCGGCAAAGGTGCCGAGCAGCCCCAGCATGACCAGCAAACCCAACAGGTAGGGCGTGAGCTGCGGGCTGGGCAAGGCCGCGGTATGGCCGTCCAGGCGTTTCTGCACGGCGAACTGCACCGGCTCCGGCAAGCCGGACAGCCAGCGCTCGATCTGCTCGCGGGTGTCCGGGGCGGAGCGCAGGCGCTCGGCCAGCTGGTGTGTCGTGCGCCGGAAGCCGATCAGTTCGGCAAAGCCCAGCCCGTACACCGCTGCAATGATCGCGGTGACGGTCAGTGCGAGTGGGTCGGAACCGAGAAAGCCGTGGCCAATCCAGGCCACCACGGCCAGGCCGAGGGCAAACGCGAGAACAAAGAAAAGTCTGGTCATGGTGAATCACTCGCCTCGTTGTGGCAGGCCTCCAGCAAACCCAGCACCGGCTCCAGCCGAACATCCAGTTCAGCGAGTAACAGAGTCTGCGCTTCCTCGCAGTAACGGTGGCGCCAGTCAGCGGGCGGGTTGCCCGCTTGCGGGGTGTGCCCGGAGAGTTGCTCAGGGGGTGTTTTCAGCGTCTGGAACCGTTGCTCCAGCACCGTTGAAATTCGGGAAAAACACTGGCTGGTGTAGCCGGCCATGGTGTGGTCGAACACCGAATCCAGCTCCGCCAGCCGGGCCAGGGTCGGGCTCTGATCTTTCATCGCCTTGCGGACCTTGTCCCGCAACTGGCGACTGCTGGCCGCGACTTTGCGTTGCAGGGTGAGCCAGGCGTTCAGATAGGGCTCGAACGTCGCCGCATCGTCCGCCTCCGTTTCATGCCCGTAGCGCTGAATCCGCTGAATCAGGGCGCGGCGGGTGGTGGCCAGCTCCCGCACCAGTTGCTCGACCACCGCACACTGCACCCCGGCCGGCTGACCACCGCGGAAGGCCAGCGCGGAATCCAGGCTCATGGTGTCTCCCAGGCCGAACAACCGGCCCAGGCGCTCGGCGACGCAGGGCAGGCTGGCATCATCGGTCTTTGTGCCGGCGGCGGAAGCCGTCAGCTGCAGCAGCCGCGACCGGGCAACACCGGGTTGTCGGGATGGAACCTGAGTCATGGAATGTGGGGGCACCGTGTGCGTTGGCCGTTATTACAGGAAAAACCTGGGTCCTTCATTGCCGAGTGTCGGCGGCTGCCTATACTAATGGCTAAATGCGGGAATTGATAATGACCGTAGATGAGGAGATCCATGGACTTCAAAGACTATTACGCCGTACTCGGTGTGAGCGAGTCTGCCTCCCCTGAGGACATCAAAAAGGCCTATCGCAAGCTGGCCCGCAAGTACCACCCGGACGTCAGCAAGGAAGACGATGCCGACACCAAGTTCAAAGACCTGGGTGAAGCTTACGAAGTACTCAAAGACCCCGAAAAACGGGCCGAGTACGACGAGCTCCGCAAATACGGTGCCAGGCCCGACGGCTCGTTCGAGCCGCCTCCGGGCTGGCAGAGCGCGTCCGGCTTTGGCGGTGGCGGCTACACCGACACCGACGCCCGGCAGTTCAGTGATTTCTTCGAGGAGATCTTCGGCGGTGGCCGTGGCGGTGGGTTTTCCGGCCAGGGCTTCGGTGGCGGCGGCTTCCGCCACAACGCCCCCAGGCGGGGTGAAGATGTTCACGCCCGGCTGGCGCTGTTTCTGGAGGAGGTTTTCCACGGCTGCGACAAGCAGGTGTCGTTCCGGGTGCATGAGGCTGACGACCATGGCCGCATCGTCGCCCGCCAGAAGAACCTGAAAGTGAAAATCCCCGCCGGCATGCGCGAGGGTCAGCATCTGCGCTTGAAAGGCCAGGGCTCGCCCGGTATCGGCGGGGGAGAGGCCGGCGATCTGTTGATCGAAGTGGAACTGGCACCGCACCCGCTGTTCAGTGTTGAGGGGCGGGATGTGGTGGTCACGGTGCCCATTGCGCCGTGGGAAGCCGCGTTGGGCGCCCAGATTACAGTGCCGACGGTGGGTTCTAGGGTGAAAGTGAAGGTGCCCCGGGGCTCATCCAGCGGGCGTCGGTTGCGCCTCAAGGGCAAGGGGTTGCCGGGCAAGCATCCGGGGGATCAGATTGTATTGCTTCAGATCGTGATGCCGGAACAGCACTCCGAGCAAGCGGAAAAGCTCTATCAGGAGTTAGCGGAGGCTGAGGCGAGCTTCAATCCCCGCAGCAAGCTTCATCTTTAGGTTCAGGTGCAGGTTCGGTAAGACAGGTTCGGTAAGAGGAGCCGGAAATGACCAGAAAAGACTCGATTCTGACCGTGGACGTGGACGAGCCGCAGATGACCCTCACCCTGCGCGAGATCTGCGAACGGGGCGAGTGCCACGCGGAGTTTGTCATCAAGCTTGTCAGCTACGGCATCATTGCGCCGGTCGAGGAGGGGCCGGAGGAGCGCCAGTGGCAGTTTGATCTGGCCGCCCTCGCGCGGCTGCGCAAAGCCCAACGGTTACAGCAAGACCTCAAGATCAACATGCCGGGGCTGGCCATGTCTCTGGATCTGCTGGATGAGGTTCAGCAGATGCGCCGCGAGGTTGACCGGCTGAACCAGCAGCTGCGCCAACTGATGGGGGAGTGGTAACTCCCCGGCTCACGCCTGCTTTTCCAGTGCCTGAATTTCCGCGTAGATTTTCTCCGCTTCTTCCATAAGCGTGCCGTGCGTGCGCAGATCCCCATTGCGCTGCGCGTGGAGCGCCTTGGCGAGCTTGTCCTCATACGCTTTCTGCAGCTTCTTCTTCGGATCGCCTTTTAAAAATCCCAGCATGGTGTCCCTCCTATCAAATGGTGTCTGGAGAGCTTACGCGCCCTGAGGGCAAAAGTTCACAAATTCTTAATGATCAAAAACTGGACAACCATAAAAAATGGGATTAATTTCCCAAATAGCAAGTGGGAAAAATATCCCAAAAATGTACAGCGAAAACACGCCTGGAGAAGAACGATGAAACACAATGCCTTGGCTACAGCGATCAGATTTGCCCTCGGTGGTGCGCTCGTCAGTGTACTGGCCGCCTGCGGTGGCGGCGGAAGCGGCAGTTCCGGTGGGTCGGACGGCGCCAGTACGTCCAGCGGGTCCAGTGTCGGGCCGGTGTCCGGTTTTGGCAGCGTCTACGTCAACGGAACGCGCTTCCGGACAGACGGTTCAGTGACCAGTGACGATGGGATCGAGCGGGAAACCCAGCTCGAGAAAGGCATGATCCTCAAGGTGCGCGGTAGCTGGGATGACCGTGGTGAGGGAGAGGCCCAGCGGATCGACTACGACGACACCCTGCGGGGCCCGCTGACCGCCGCCACCTGGGACGATGTGGAAAATGTGGGTGAGCTGACCGTGGCCGGCCAGACGGTGCGCCTGGATGGCCAAACCGTGTTCAAGGGGCTGAGCCCGGTTGAACTGAACGGTGTCGAGCCGGACACCTACCGGGTACGGGTTAGCGGCTGGCCGCTGGCGGATGGCTCATTCCGCGCCAGTTTTGTCGGCGTTCGGGCCATCGGGGTGGATTTTGATGACGACAATGACGTGGAGATCGAGGGCGTAGTGGAAAATCTGGATGCCGAGGCCCAGACCTTCACCCTCAACGGTTTCCCGGTCAGCTACACCAGCGCGGTTTTCGATGACGACCTGAGCGCGGATGATCTGCAAAACGGCCTGGCCGTGGAAGTGGAGGGCAGTCTGAATGCGGAAGGTACCGTGCTGATCGCCCGGGAAATCGACGACGAAGACGACCTGTTTGACGATGACGACGACGTGGAGATCGCCGGCAGCGTGTACGACCTGAACGCCGCCAGCCGCACCTTCTTCGTCAACGGCATTCAGGTGCAGGTTGATGGTGGCACCGAGTTCGACGATGGCCTGCGGGAAAGCGACCTGGCCGACGGCTTGCTGGTCAAAGTGGAAGGTGAATACCGCAACGGTGTGCTGGTGGCGGAAGAAATCGAGCCGCGGGATGGCGATGCCGAGCTGGAGGGCGTGATCGAGTCCAGACCCGACAGCGAGACCCTGATTGTCAGCGGAGTGCGTGTGGTTCTGACCAGCGCCACGCTGATTGAGGACGACGGTGATGACGATGACGACAGCATCACGCTGCGAACCCGCGACATCGAAAGCCTCAATGTTGGCGATTTCCTGGAAATCGAAGGTCGTCAGCGTTCCGGTGAGGGCGGCTTCCTGGAGGCCATCACCATCGAGCGGGAAGACGATGATGACGACGGCTTTGAGCTGGAGGGCCGGATCACCGCCCTGAGCGACGTTACCCTTACCGTTATGGGGCTGGAGCTGCAGCGCGGCTCTGCCGATTTCTCCGGGCTTCAGGTCGGTGACGAGGTAGAGGTGGAATACGTTCGCACCAGCGGTGGCGAGTACGTTATTGAAGAGATTGAGGAAGACGACTGATCGTGGCGGGCACCCGGTGAACACTCCGTCACCGGGTGTTTCTGGTTTTGATGTTGCCATGGGAATACAATCCCAAACATGAAACATTCCGACACCCCACCTCTGCATCGGGCGCTGTATCGAATTCTGCGCCCCCTTGCCCGGCTCCTGCTCCGCAATGGGATTCCGTTCGCTGAATTCGCGGACCTGGTCAAGCGGGCCTACGTGGAAGCGGCACTGGAAGATTTCGGCGACGGACGCCGCAAACCCACGGATTCCCGCGCAGCGGTGATGACCGGTCTGACGCGCAAAGAAGTCAGGCGGCACCGGGAGAACCTGGCGGGCGAGCCTGCGGGCAATGCCACCGCCAGCCAGGCCAACCGGGCCTCTCGCGTGGTGTCCGGCTGGGTGCATGACGCCGCGTTCCAGAACCGGGACGGCGAGCCCGCACTGCTGGCGTTTGACGGCGCCATGAGCTTCAGCGAGCTGGTCAAGCGCTACAGTGGCGACATGCCACCCAGAGCGGTGCTGGACGAACTGGTCCGGGTGGGTGTTGTGGCGGTCGACGGTGATTCCGGCCATCTGGTGCTGAAACAGCGCGCCTATGTGCCGGCGGGGGACAACGAGGAAATGCTCCAGATCTTCGGTGAAGACGTATCAGATTTAATCGTTACGATTGATCATAATCTGGTCAGTGGCGAATCAGACCGTCAGCCCCTGTTCCAGCGCACACTGACGTACAACAACGTTCCGCCGGAAATCATGGCCCGCTGGCGGCAACATGCCGCTGCCCGGTCCCAGGAACTCCTCGAGCAGCTGGACCAGTGGCTGGGCCCCCACGACCGGGATATCGCCGGTGCCGGGGGCAAGGGCCAGACCGGGGAGTCGGTCAGAACCGGCGTCAGCATTTTCTATTTCGAGGAACCGTTACAGCCGGACCCGGACATGGAGAGCAACCAATGAAATCGATATTCTCGATCCGCCACCTGACTCTGGCTGCGGTGCCACTGAGCGCCGCGTTGCTTGCCGCGTGTGGTGGCGGAGGTGGCGGCGGTGGTATTGGTGTGGCCGACGGCGGTATTCGCGGCACCGGCTCCAGTGTTGGCCCGGTGTCCGGATTCGGCAGTGTGTTCGTTAACGGCATCCGCTTCGAAACCGACGGCAATGTCGCCAGCGATGACGGCATCACCACGGAAAGCCAGCTTGATAAGGGCATGATCCTGCGCATCGACGGCGAATGGCGCAGCGACGGCAGTGGCACCGCGGAGCGGGTGGAATACGATGATACCTTCCGCGGCGAGATCGGGGATCTGGTGGCGGTCGCCGATCCGGATGACAGCACGATCCGGGAGAGCGTGACCATCACCCTCTATGGCCAGACCATCGTTGCGGACAAGCAGACCGTCTTCAGGGGCGTTTCACTGCAAACCCTGGCCGCTGGTGACGTCGTTCGTGTCAGCGGCTGGCGCCTCCCCAACGGGGACTACCGCGCCAGTTACATCGGCGCTGTGGACGCGCCCGCCCGTGATGTGGAAATCGAGGGCAGCGTTGACGGTGACTCCGGCGCTGTCGAGGCGAATCAGTTCCGGATCAACGGCTTCCTTGTCGAGTTCGACGAGCAGAATACAACCTTCGAAGACGGGCTGACTCCGTCGGATTTGCAGACGCCGGGGTTCCGGGTGGAAGCCGAAGGTGAAATCGTCACCGTCAACGATGAGCCAGCCATTCGTGCAACGAGTCTGGAGCGGGACGAAACCCGCCGCTATGAACGCCGCGATGGCGACGACATCGAGTTTGCCGGGCCGGTTGCCACAGCCTACCGCACAACCGATCGCACCTTTACCATCAACGGTCTGACCGTGGTGGTGCCCAACGACGACGTGTTCGATGACGGCCTCACCGCCAGTGACCTGCAGCCCGGCCTGTTGATTCAGGTGGAGGGCGACTTCCTGGCAGACGGTCGGGTGGAAGCGGAGGAGATCGACATCCGCGATGCCAATGCGGAAGTGGAGGGCCCTCTGGACACTGCCTCCATCGATCCCCAGGCCCAGTCCTTCCGGGTAGGCGGTGTGCTGGTGCGGGTCACCCCGCTGACCATTATCAGCGACGATGAAGACGATCGCCGCATCGGGTTCGACGATCTCAACGGCGCCTTCGAACTGGAGGTTGAGGGCATTGAGCGGTCTGATCAGGCCGGCACAGTGTTCCTGGAAGCGGTCAAGATCGAGCGCGAGCCCATCGACGACGCCGAGTTTGAGTTGACCGGGCGCCTCACCGCCATCGACAGTGCCACCATTACCGTACTGGGGGTGCGGATCGCCGCTGATAATTCGGCTTTCGAGGATGGTAACCGAGCGCTCGTGCGAGACTTGTTCAGCGATGGCGAACGTCCGCTGCTTGAGGTGGAGTACATCGAGAGCCCCGTTGGCAGCAATAACTACGTCGCCGATGAGGTGGAGCTGGAAGACGAGGAGTCTGACGACAGCGACGACTGACCGCTAATCGTAGCCGACCCGGGGTAGACCAGTGAAGGGCTGGCCCGGGTCGAGCTCTGCGCTCTGGCTACGCAGTCTAGCGACACAGCCTCTGCTGTGCCTCGCGGTATTCGCGCTCGAGACGCTCCACCAGGGTCTGTACCGACACCACATCCCGAATCTGGCTCACGCCCTGTCCCGCCGACCATACGGTTTTCCAGGCCTTGGCCTCGTCGTCGATGGGTTTGAGCTTCTCGCCATAGTTCACATCACCGGCCTGATGCAGTTTGTCCATGGGGAAGCCCGCCGCCTCCAGGCTCTGGCGCATGAAACTGGCGGGCACGCCGGAAACTGCCGGGGTATGAATGATGTCGCCGGACACCGCTTCGATGATCATGTTGCGATAGGCGTCGTCCGCCTGGGATTCCTCGGTGTTGATAAACCGGGTGCCCATGTAGGCGAGATCAGCCCCCATTGCCCGGGCTGCCAGAATGTCTTCACCCTGTGACAGCCCGCCGGCCAGCAGGATGGCGCCGTCAAAGACCTCGCGAATTTCGTGCACCAGCACAATCGGGTTGATGGTGCCGGCATGGCCGCCGGCGCCGGCGGCCACGGCGATAATGCCGTCCACGCCGGCCTCGGCGGCTTTGCGGGCGTGTTTCTGGTTGGTCACATCGTGGAACACCAGGCCGCCGTAGCTGTGCGCCGCGTCAACCACCTGGCTGGCCGCTCCGAGCGAGGTAATGATGATCGGCACCCGGTGTTTCACGCAAAGCTCCAGGTCCGCCTGCCAGCGGGGGTTGGTGCGATGCACAATGAGATTGACCGCATAGGGGGCAGGCGGGTGGTCGGGATCCGCGTCACGGAGCGCCTCAAGCTCGTTGTTCATCTGAATCAGCCACTGCTCGAAGCCTTCGCTGGTGCGCTGGTTCAGCGCCGGAAAACTGCCCACGATGCCTTGTTTGCAACAGGCAAGCGCCAGCTCCGGGCCAGAGATCAGAAACATGGGGGCGGCCACCAGAGGCAGAGACAGGCGGTTCTTCAGAGAATCAGGCAAAGCCATGAGTATTCCTTAATTTTTGTTGGAACTTTTGTAGGATATAAAGGATCTTAGCGTGCTCACAAACCCCTGAAAACCAATAAACAACACAACAGCGAATAACAAGGAGTTCGTATGGGTGAAGCAAAACGACGCAAGGAAGCCGGCCAGCCATCACCGGCAAAACCTCAGAACCGCAAACCGCTGGTGCTCGGCGTAACAGTCCTCGCGATCGTCGCGGCCATCATCGGCGTGTTCTTCCTGACGGCGGCGCCGGACAAGACGTCGGACGAGCTTCCGGTTGCGGCCCCTGACGCAGACGCCTTCCCCGCAGCGCTGGATCGCTATGGCATTTCCGTCGGCGATGCCAACGCGCCGGTGGTGGTTCGCGAATTCGCCGATTACCAGTGTCCTGCCTGCGGGCGCTTCTCGGATGCCAGCCAGCGTCTGAAAGAGGAGTACGTCGAGTCCGGGCAGGTTCGCTTCGTGTATTTCGATCTGCCCCTGCAGCAGCACAAGAACGCCATGCCCGCCGCCCAGGCCGCCCGCTGTGCCGGTGATCAGGGTGCCTATTGGCAAATGCACGACGAGCTGTACGACATGCAGACCGAGTGGAGCGGGTCCGGTGATCCCCTGGCCACCTTCTCCCGCTACGCCAGCGACCTGGGTCTTGAAGAGCGTCGTTTCCGCCGCTGCATGACCACCGAACTGCACCGTGAAGCAGTGGAGCAGAGCCTGCAGGTTGCCATGCAGATGCGGGTGACCAGCACCCCCACCGTGCTGGTCGACAACATCCGCCTGACCCGTCCGGGCTGGGGCCAGTTGTCTGCCGTGGTGGAGCGTGAATTGGCGAATGGTAATCAGGATTAACTTGATCGGTGTGCCCGGTTAGTTATAATTCCGATCCCCCGTATGCCTCCCGATCCAGCGATCGCCGGCAACGGGGTTTTTTTTAAACCCATGCTCCGGATTTACGGTCCGGCCCGCAGGAGAGAGAAATGAGTCAGGATGTGGTTGTCTGCGCACTGTACAAGTTCGCAGTTCTGAACGATTACAAAGCCCTTCGCCAGCCGTTGCTGGATGTATTGCTTGAGCAGGACGTGCACGGCACTCTGTTGCTGGCGCGGGAAGGTATCAACGGCACCATCGCTGGCAGCCGTGGCGGGGTTGATGCCGTCAAGGCGTGGTTGGCTAGCGATGAGCGTTTCGACGGCATTGATTACAAGGAATCCTTCGTGGATATCCAGCCGTTCAAGCGCACCAAAGTGAAGCTCAAGAAAGAGATCGTCACCATGGGTGTCGAGGGGATCGATCCCAGGCGCATCGTGGGCACTTACGTGCAGCCAAAAGACTGGAATGATCTGATCTCGGACCCCGACGTAGTTCTGGTAGATACCCGCAACCAGTACGAAGTGGAGATCGGAACGTTCAAAAATGCCGTCAATCCGGCCACTGACACCTTCCGACAGTTCCCCGAGTATGTGAAGGAAAATCTGGACCCCTCAAAACACAAGAAAGTCGCCATGTTCTGCACCGGCGGCATCCGCTGTGAGAAATCCACAGCGTATCTGAAAGAGCAGGGGTTCGAAGAGGTGTATCACCTGCACGGCGGCATCCTCAAGTACCTGGAAGAGGTACCTGAGGAGCAGAGCCTCTGGCAGGGCGAATGTTTCGTGTTCGATGATCGCGTGACGGTGAATCACCGGCTGGAACGTGGCGGTTATGACCAGTGTCACGCCTGCCGCCGGCCGATCACCGAGGACGACAAGCAGCGTCCGGAGTACGAAGAGGGCGTGAGTTGTCATCAGTGCATCGAGTCACTGACCGAAGAGCAGAAAGCACGGTTTGCCGAGCGGGAAAGGCAGATGCGGCTGGCGGAAGAGCGCGGCGAAGCCCATGTGGGCGGCGAAGCAGCCCGCATCATCGCAGAACGCAAGGCCCGCAAGAAAGCAGAGCGGGAACGCCAGGCGCGGAAGAGTCTGGCGGGCGAGCAGACCGGAAAATCCACAAACGTGTAACAAGGAGATTCCATGGGACTGAAGCAGGCAACGGCCATCACCGCGATTCTGGTGTCGCCTCTGGCGGCGGCAGACGCGCGAGACTGGGAAGGTGAGGCGGAGCTTGGTGTGTTGAAGACCACCGGCAACACCGAGGAAACCAACGTAAACGGCCGTCTTGGTTTGATTCACGAAGTGACGGAGTGGCGGAACAGTGGTGACTTCCGTTCGGTGTATTCCGAAGCAGAGGATGAAACCACGGCCGAGCGTTACCGCGCCGAGCTTGAGACCAACTACAAGTTTGATGAGCACCAGTACCTGTTCCTGCGGGGCGGCTACGAGGATGACCGCTTCTCCGGGTACGATTTCCAGTCATCGGCCACCGCCGGTTACGGTAATCGCTTCCTGAACTGGAACGACCGCACGTTCCTCGACCTGTCGGCCGGTCTCGGTTACCGGTTCAACAAGCTAGAGGAGCCGGACGAGGACGGAAACCGGGAAGAAGAAGAGGCCATCGCACGACTGGCTGCCCAGTTTGATTACGGTATCTCCGAAACGTCCCTGTTTCGCCAGAAGTTGAGCTCCGAAATCGGCCTCGATGAGAACAACGTCATCACCGAGTCGGAAACCTCGATCCAGGCCAGCATTGTGGGCAATCTGTCGATGAAAGTGGCCTACCGGGTCAAGCACGTGTCGGATGCGCCGCCAGATTCCGACGACACCGACACCGAAACCTCGATCTCGGTGCTTTACGGCTTCTGATCTCAGCCAAGCGAGGTTACACCCGGTTGCGCAGCCCCAGTTCATCGGGATAGGGCGTCAGGTAGTGCTGGGTGCTCAGATAGTCCACCGGTTCCCGGCGCTGCGCCATGCGCAGCAGGGTCATCGGGACTACTAAGGGCACTTCACCGCGGTGGTACGCCTCGATCTGCTCGATCATCACCTTGCGGTCTTCGTCCGCCATGGAATCCCGCAGGTAGCCCATCAGATGCTGCATGGCGTTCACGTGGGAGCCACGGCTGACGCGGCGGCCCATGGCCTCCATAAAGCCCTGAATGTAACGACCCGCCAGGTCCGCCAGGGGCTCGGACTTCAGGTCGCTGAGCATGGGGCCAAGCTGGCGGTACAGCCGTTCCGAATGGGCCAGCAGCTGGAACTTGTGGCGGGTATGGAACTCGATCAGCGCTTTTGCCGAGAGCTTGTCGCCTGCCACGTTCTGCATCCAGTCGTCATAGGCGAACACCCGTTCAATGAAATTTTCCCGCAGCCTGTCGTCGTTCAGGCGGCCCTCTTCCTCCACCGGCATCAGTGGGTAGGCACGAATCAACGCGTCCGCGAACATGCCCCGGCCATCCCGGTGGGTAACCCGGCCTTCCTCGTTGTGTACCTTGATGCGCTCCATGCCGCAGCTGGGCGACTTGGCCATCAGGATATAGCCACGAAGGTCCGCCAGCTCCGGCAGGATACGCTCAATGAACGTCTGCATCGCCGGGGTATGGTCGGCGGTGCCCCGGGTTTCAATCAAGCGCAGGCCGTTGTCGTGCTCCCGCAGGTGAATCGCGGGCCGCGGCACGCCCAGCCCGGCCTCAAGCTCGGGGCAGATGGCGCGGAACTCGAAATGCTTCGAAAGCACCTGAGTGCAGTAACGGGAATGCTTGTGCCCGCCATCATGGCGAACTTCCTTGCCCAGCAGGCAGGTGCTGATTCCAACGGGGATGCCGCTCACGCTGTTTCTCCGGTCGTGAATATACACAGAAAATACGTGTTTCCAGTCTAAACCGATCAGCGCCGCCGGCGAAATCATCGTGTCAGGTTGTGGAGCGGCGGCGCTTCCGTTTCTTGTCCACCAGTGCCAGCGTAGTGGCGTATATATGCCGAACGTCGTCAGCGAAACGCTCCACCGAAAAGTCCCCGGCAAAAGCCAGCGCCTGGGCGGCCAGCTCACCGCGTAGGGCGTCATCTTCCAGCAGCTGTTTGACGCAGGCACGCCATTGATCCTGCTTTTCCGGGGTCTTGAAGCCGTTCACCCCGTGGCGAACCACATCCTCGATACCGCTGGAGCGCACGGCCACCACCGGCAGACCGGCGGCCATGGCCTCCAGAATCACCATGCCCTGAGTTTCCGATTTCGACGCAAACAGGAACGCATCCCCCAGCTTGTACCAGGTGGCCATCGCCTCCGGTGGCACTGCACCGGCCAGTGTCACGTGGCCGGTCAGATCCAGCTGTTCGATCTTGCCTTGCAGGCGATCCCGCTGGTGCCCGTCACCAATCATCAGGAAGCGAAACGGCACCCGGGTTTCCCGCCGCAACGTGCTGATCGCCTCGATCATGAAATCAATGTTCTTCTCGTTCGACAGCCGCGACACGCTGATGAAGATCTTCTCCCTGCCCAGTCCCAGCCGCTTGCGAAGATCGCTGACCTCGGCGGGGTCAACCTCCTGGAAACGCTGATACTCGATTCCGGTCGGCTGAACATAGGTCGGGGATTTCACCCCGATCATGCGCAGGTACTCCTCGGTGGAGTAGGTGGGCACGATCACCCCGTCGCACCGGTTGGCGAACCGCTTGATCAGTGCATGGGATATCAGGTTGCGGAACAGCATCCCCGGCAGCGGCACAAAGTGGGCGTAGTGCTCCAGCCGCGTGTGGTAGGTGTAGATGGCCGGTATCCCCAGCCGCCGCGCCATGAACAGGCCCAGCGACCCGAGCCAGATCGGATGATGCAGGTGGATGACGTCCGGGCGGAACCTGCGCACCTGGCGGCGAATACGGGCGAGAAAGATGTTCGCCAACCGGAACTCCCGTTTCTCACCCATGGCCAACAGCGACGGTACCCGCAGCACCCCGGTCTCGCCGCGCGGCTCGCCCCGGTATCGCGGCGCCACAATAAGCAGGGTGTCACCCAGTTGCTCCAGCCCGCGCCGGAGCCGGTCGATGGAGATGGGAACACCGCCGATGAACGGCAGGTAGTTGTTGGTGAACATGGCCACCCGCAGCGGCTTGTCCAGCCAGGGTGCGGGGTCCAGGTCGTAATCCGGGTAGTAGTCCTTGCCGACAAAGATGGCGCCGTACAGCTTGATGGTCACCGCCGCAAACACCGCAACAATCAGCAGGAAATTGAGAAAGCCGGTGTAGAACAGCGAGTAAATGAAAAACCACAGGCTCTCAAGCCGTTTGAGCACAGGATCCTGCCCCACCTCCACCCGCTGCAGGGTGTGGCTGACCTGGCCGTCTGCCGCCACGTCCACCCGCACGTAGTGGTAGAAGCTGGTGTCGTCATTCAGCACCAGCCCTCCGGCGCCACCGGTGGCGATGTATTGGGTGGTGCCACGCACGGTTTCGGAGAATGCCGACAGATTGGCGGAGAACACCCGGTCGATGCCGTGCCGTTCTGCCATGGCCAGCAGGGCCTCGCGGAATTCCGGCGGGCCCAGGTAATCCTCATCCCGGTCAAACGGCAGGTCGCTCTCGGGCTCGAACGGCGGATGGCCAATGAAGGCGATGCGCACGCGAGAGGTGTCCTTGCCCAGCAGGTCGTCAAGCCAGCGTAGTTGCCATTGCCAGGGAGTTTTGCCGGTGCTGTCGAGGAAGATCAGCCGGGCATCCCCGGCGACGACGCTGAAAAAGTGCGGGCCGAAGTGATCGTAGAAGCGGAAGCTGCCGAAATCCTCGTACTCATGGGCGCCGAAGGTCAGCAGGTAGGGTATGTCGAGGTGGCTGAGGGTGCCGTGCAGGGCCCGGTATTTGTCTTCCCCGCCACCACTGACGGCGTTGCCCGCAGACACCATGAAATCAACGCCGGCGTCATTGAGCAGGGGAATGATGCGCTGCTCGAACACCCCCACAGAGTTGTTGATGTTGCCCACCACCGCAAAGCTGAACGGCTGGCCGGGCGCCACCCGCTGCTCGATGCGTTCCACCTGGTCGGTGTGGATGCCGGCGTAATCCTCGGTGAAAACATTCAGATAGACCTTGTAGCCCACCAGCAGAATGACAATCAGCAGGCAAACGTAAAACAACCATTTCAGCGGGTTACGCAGGATCATTCCGTGCCTCTCACATGTCTGCGCTGTCTGAGCAGTTCCCTTTGCAGCACCACAAGGCCAATCAGCATGCCCAGATAGATGGTCAGTAGTCGCCAGCTGACAATGACCAGAATCAGGTGGTTACCCGAGAGCATATCGCGGAAAAAGCTGCCGAACACACCCTCTGATATGCCCGACGCCCCGGGCGTGGGTGAGAAGTACATGATAAAAGTGGTGACTACCAGCAAGCCCAGCGACACCAGATAGTCTACCTCGTATCCCAGGCTGAACATCAGCAGCGCCGGGAAGCTGAACAGGCTGAGCAGAAACACCGCCGTGAAAACCACCGACAGCCAGACAAACAGCGGCGGTCCTTTCAGGTAATCGCCGAAGCTGCGGGAAAAGCGCAGCATCTCCCGCCGTGCCTTGAACTGCCAGCGCCGGTGGCGCGCTTCCCTGATCAGGTGGACGCGCCGCAGCGCGGCCAGCAAACCGGTGAGCGGGCCGATAAGCCAGCGGGTACGAAACAGCAACACCGCGAAAAAGCCGAGATACAGGGCAATGAAAACCGCCAGCGCGACACCAAGATTTCCGCCCAGTGAGCGGCCGTTGAACGCATCCAGAGTCAGCAGGAACAGCGGGGTGAGCGAGAATATGAACGCCACCGCCAGCACCGTTCGGATGGTGGTGGCTGCGGTTGCCCGCCCCACGGGCACGCCATGATGATGCAGGTACCAGATCTGCGCGAAACCGCCACCTGTGGCCATGGGTGTGACGTTGGAGAAAAACAGGTTAATGAACACCAGGCGGAAAACCGCCGGCAGGGGGAGCCGGTGCCCGAGTGCCCGCAGGGTGAAGTGCAGGCGCAGGCCGTCAGCGCTGAAGTAGACCAGCAGTAACGCGATCACCGCTGTTATCGTGGCGGGGTTGATCAGACGGCTGTCGAAGGTCAGGCTGCGCCCGGCAAACCGATCGTACACCGCGTACAGCCCGATGCCGGTCAGCAAAATGAACAGTAGGCTGAACAGCGTGAGCCGCCGCCACGACGTTCGTTTCGAGTACGCAAGGTCCGTGGAATCGGTCATGGCCTGCCCGTCAGTGAGAGACGGGCAGTTTACAGGGTGGAGTCAGGGCGTTGTCCAGTGTTGCGCTAGTGGCCATACACCATCAGGGTAGTGTCGGTGATGGCGAAGTCGGTGAACGACACACTGCCGATACTTTCGGGACCAATGCGGAACACCGGCATATCGATGTCGGCGCGGAACTCCACGTCATGGATCGACAGGCCTTCCTTGCCGGAGGCGGCGCTGGTGCCTCTGGAGAATCTGGCGGTGGCGTGGGCCATGCCGAAATGCCCGAGGGTATCGTCGCCGCGGCGGTTATGAATAAGAAAATCAGGTCGGCCACGTCCCAGTTCAGGCTGCCGTCGGTAACTTCAAAGTGGGTATCCAGCTGCAATTCAGAACCTGACACCACATTGCCGTTGGAGAGCGTGCGGGTGGCATTGCCCCCGTTTCGGATGACCAGGTCGGTGGGGCCCACGTAGCCTTTCAGCAGCACGTCCGAAAACAGTGTGGTGCTGCCACCGCTGCCTTCGGTCTGCAGGCTGCCCACCTCCAACTGGAAGTCGATGGCCTTCAGGTAATCGTCAAGGCTGGTGGGGTCGCCGGTATGGACGGCCCCCAGGTGGATCACCAGGTCGCCACTGTTGAACTGTTTGCCGAATTCACCGGCTACGGAATAGCGGGCCAGGGCATCGGCCACATCCGGGTCGCTCGCGTCCAGCAGGCCGGCGTTGGCGCGGCGGGCAATTTCCGAGAAACCGTGCTCCAGCACTTCGCCGTCGCCGGCGATGTCCAGTGTGATCTGCAGGTTGTCCAGCACCGCACCGTCGTGGCCGGACAGACCGAGGTCATTCACGCTCAGCGTGCCCTCGTCACGCCAGCTCAGCCTGCCGATATCCAGCTTGGTTTCCAGCTCGATGGTGACCCCGGCCTGACCGGTGATGTGACCCATATCGCGGTCATCCAGGGGGCGGAAATCGGCACTGACGGGCAAGGCGGCCAGCAAGGCAGCGGCGGCGGCCGGCCATGAGCGCGGGTGACAGCGGGTGCATGGTCTGGCAGAGCGGGGGAGTTCGTTGGTCATGGTGGCCCCGGAATCATCTGGGCCGGCCAGGCGCCGGCCTGTTTATTGTTTTATGGCCGCAGGGGACAACAAAACCGGTGCAGCATCCATGTGGTCTGGTTACACGTTGTTACGATAGGCGGGAATGTGCAGAAGTTCTGTGAGGTGAGTCACAACACGGCCTGGCCTGCCTGAATCCGGTGTCAGGAGGCCAGAGCCTGCAGAATCAGAGCTTTCTGATGTTCGGCAAATTCCCGGATCAGCGCCTGGGCCCGCTCCGAGTCCCGTGCCAGAACCGCCAGTGGCAGCTGGGTAAAAAACTGACTGGTCTGATCCAGGCCCTGGCGGTAGCGTTCGGCGCTCAGGTAATAGGCGCGGCTGACCGCCGGCTTGAAATTGGACAGGGCCTCGGTGAGATACGGGTTACCCACCACCTCGCAGCATACCTCCATCACTTCAAAGCTGGCTTCGACGATGGCCGTGATGTTGGCGGAGGGCTCGTTCATCTGCTCGATCACCTTGCGGGTGACGTCCACCATCGGCTGTTTGTCTTTCTCCTGCCAGCGCTCGCTGACCCGCGCCGCCAGCATCATCAGCAAGTGCATGTAGACGTCATACAGCTCCGAGGCGTGGGCCTGGTCCAGCTTGGAGGCCGACGCGCCCTTGCGCGGAGTGATTTCAACCAGGTGCCACCGCTCCAGCGTGTACAGCGCCTCCTTGACGGAAGCGCGGCTCACTTTCAGCTCCGTGGCCGTGGTGGCCTCATGAATGCGCTCACCGGGCCGGATGCGGCCCGTCATGATGCGTTCGGCAAGGTAATTCGCGATCTGCTCCGCGAGGGTGTTGGGAACCTGAAAATCCATAATGGCTCTCTGAACCGATTGTTTCATCCGGCCCGCCGCAGAGGGCGAGGGGCCGCTATCCATGGGTGTATCGCTCATGAGTCTACCACAGCCTCGCAAAAGGAGAGATTGGGGAAAAGTGTCAACGTACTGATCCATGTCGCATTTTTGTTTCGGCAATGAAAAAAATCATCAAATTAATTGACGACTGCTATATTGTAGGACAATAATTGGAAAAAAGCACAACGGGAAATCAAGCGAGGTTCACCCCATGAGTACCCGATCCATCGGCTTCAACAGTGAAAGTGCACGCCGCAAGGTGCTGCTTACCCTGAAAAAGTACAGCTACCTCATTGCCATGGTGCCGCTGATACTGCCACCGCTGCTGCTGGCCGCGGGTCAGGCCACCGATCTGGTCAACGTGTTTGCCTGGGGCGTGCCGGTGGTGGTGTTCGGCATCATTCCGGTGCTCGACATGTTGCTGGGCAAGGATTCCCTGAACCCGGATGAGGCAACCGACGTGCCGGTAATGAACAGCGAAGCCTTCTACCGCGTGATCACCCTGGGCTGGGTTGCCGGCTTTGCGGTTCTGCTGGTGTGGGGCATGGCCACGCTGGCCTCCGGCGTTTTCAGCGCGGCTGGCGGTCTGGGATGGGTGGTGTCTATCGGCATCGTCGGGGGGCTGGGCATCAACGTCGCCCACGAGCTCATCCATAAAGACGACCGCCTGGAAACCTGGGCCGGCGGCTTCCTGCTGTCACTGGTCTGCTACGCCGGCTTCAAAGTGGAGCACCTGCGCGGCCACCACGTGCACGTGTCCACCCCGGAAGATGCGTCGTCATCACGCTACAACCAGTCGCTTTACCAGTTCCTGCCCCAGGCCTACGTGCGCAACTTTCTCAACGCCTGGAAACTCGAGGCCCAGCGCCTGCAACGCAAGGGCCACAAAGCCCTGAGCTGGCGCAACGAGCTGATCTGGTGGTACAGCATCAGCGCGCTGGTGGGTATTGGCTTCACCCTGGCCTTCGGCTGGCTCGGCGCCGCCTTCTTCCTCGGCCAGAGCCTCTTCGCCTTCACCCTGCTGGAGATCGTCAACTACCTGGAGCATTACGGCCTGCATCGCCGCAAGCTGGACAACGGTCGCTATGAGCGCACCACCCCCGAGCACAGCTGGAACTCCAATTACTTCCTGACCAACGTGTTCCTGTTTCAGCTTCAGCGCCACAGCGATCACCACGCCTTCGCCAAACGCCGCTACCAGGTGCTGCGCCACCACGACATCGCCCCGCAGCTGCCGGCCGGCTACTCCACCATGATCGTGCTGGCCATGGTGCCGCCCCTCTGGAAGCGCGTTATGAATCCTCGGGTTGAGGCTTATTATCGGGGGGAGGAGCATCAGCTCGTTTCTTGATTTTTTGGTTCGGGGTTCTGAGGTAGGGCAGGGGGTGGAGGTCTTTTTGAAAAATCGTCGCTTAAACTCGCTTTGCTCAGACAGGCGACGTTTTTCAAAAAGACCTCCACCCCCTGCCCATCGAACGAAAGCGGTTGTTTCCGAAAAGAAAAGAGAAAGATATACCGAGTTAGGCACGTTCCGGGGGCGGAGAGGACGAAAGACCATAGGCCCCGATCATGTCAACGTTTCAAGTTTTTCAGCTGTGTTTTTGGGTAAACGGAAAGTGTTTATAAGGTTGGGGTGTGGGGTGCTTTCTGCAGGGAAAGCCGGGTGTCTGAGCGAAGCGAGTTCCGGTTTCCCGGAAGAAAGTACCCCGTACCCCGACCTGTACTCCCAAACCAGAAGCCAGAAGCCAGAAACTTCAGAGCGTCTCTGAAGCGCGTGCCAGGAAACTGGCCCTTTCAGGCCCCGCAGGTTCGGTCTCTGACTGCGGGGCCCTTTTTTGTCCCCCTGAGGCGCCCTTGAAATCCGCCGGTAACGCACGCAGGTATAACGTTTAACCCAAGCAATTAAAAAAGGGAAAAACCATGCCCAAGCACTTTGAACAGGCCGCCGGCCTGCACGAAGCACCGGTTCCGGAAACAGAAGGCTACGTTTTCAACCAGACCATGATGCGCATCAAAGACCCCGAGCGCTCCATGGATTTCTACACCCGCGTGATGGGCATGCGCCTGGTGCGGAAGCTCGACTTTCCCGAGATGAAATTCACCCTGTACTTCCTCGCCTACCTGGACGATCGCCAGGCCAGCACCGTGCCGACGGACGACGCCCACCGCACCACTTTCATCTTCGGCCGTGAGGCCATGCTGGAGCTGACCCACAACTGGGGCACCGAGAACGACGCGGATTTTAGCTACCACAATGGCAATGACGAACCCCAGGGTTTCGGCCACATTGGCGTGGCGGTGCCGGACGTGTATGCCGCCTGTGACCGTTTTGAATCGCTGGGGGTGGAGTTTGTGAAGAAGCCGGACGACGGCAAGATGAAAGGCCTGGCCTTCATCAAGGACCCCGACGGCTACTGGATCGAGATCCTGCAGCCGAACATGCTGGAAAAGCAGCGCAAAGACAGCTGACAGGCCGGCGGGCGTCAGTCGACCTGACGCCCGCTGACCGGTCGGTCATCCGCCCGCACTGCGCCAGGCAGGGTTCTGGCGCTGCTTTGCGAGGCCACGATGACCGCTGCAGTGAGAATCACCGCGCCAACCACACCGATCACCCCCAGCACCTCCCCGAGAATGACCCACGCCAGCAGGGCGACGAACAGCGGTTCCAGCGTCACGATGATGCTGGACAACGTGGCAGGCGTGGTTTTCATGCCGGCAAAAAAGCTCAGGTAGCCGATGCAGGTGGGCACCACGCCAATGTAGCCCACCATCAGCCATTGCCGTATGCCCAGCGTTTCGATGCCGTCGAAGCCGTCGGTGGCCAGCAGCACTAACAGCAGGATCAGTGCCGCGGTGGCGAAGCAGATGAAGGCGGTGGTGAACACCGGCGTGCCGGTGGAGGTGTGGCGGCTGGTCAGGGTGAAGCCGGCGTACACCACGGCGGCAAAGACCGCCACGAGGATACCCGCCAGGCGCAATTCCCCGGCGGTGCCCATGTCACTGATCACCAGCATGGAGGTGCCGATAATGGCCGCCACCAGCGCCAGCACAGTGACCAGCCCCGGTTTTTCACCCAGCAGCGGCGCGGCCATGATGGCCACCAGCACCGGCGCCAGACACAGGGCAATCAGGGTAGCAATGCCGGCCCCGGTCAGGTCCACGGCAATCAGATAGCTGCCCTGATAGCAGGCCTGGAACAGACCGAGGGCGGCCAGCGGCAGCAAGGCTTTGAGGGTGATCACCGGCGGCCGCTGCCGCGCTGAGGGCTGGCCGGTGGTATCCCGGCGCTCCCGGAGCATCAGCACGAAAAAGAATGGCAGCGCGACCGCGAGCCGTAAAAATCCGAGGGTGATGGCTTGCAGCTCCGTTCCAGTGAACAGGAACTTGGCCACGATACCGGTTGTGGCCCAGAGCAAGGCGGCGAGGGCAATAAGAAGTGCACCGTGAATCATCGGGGAGCGACCTGGCTTGGTGTTGAGCAAGGGCGTGAGATTATCAGTGCGATCCTGGCAACGCCAGTGGCGGAAGGTCGCGGAGCCGGTGGCTCCGCTGGGCAATGCTTACTTGACGGCGAGGCTGTCGGCGTTCTTCGCAACGGTGGCTTCACCAATGCCTTTAACGTTAACCAGGTCGTCGGCGGACTGGAACGGGCCGTTGGCTTCGCGGTAAGCAACAATAGCCTGGGCCTTGCTCTCACCAATGCCGTTCAGGCTGGCGAGGGTTTCCACATCGGCGGTGTTGATGTTGACGGAGGCTGGTTCGGCGTAGGCGAAGCCGGTCAGCAGGCTGAAAAGAAGAACCAGTGTGGCCATCATTGGCGTGGATTTCATGGGCGTGAGCTCCTGAGTCTGAATACTTTCGTTATGGTTAGATGCCAGAACGCAGTCAGCAGGAAGTTCGCTGGTAGGAAGATTGTTGCAGGTGAGCAAAACTGGAAGGCAAAGAAGTGCACGGAGCAGGACCACATTCCGTGTGATCCCTTGCCCGTGGCTGACCCCCGCCTGATCCTTCAGGCTACACACGTCCTGTGTGCTTCATCCCTGGTGGTCGTCCCTGTCTGCCCTGATCCGTGGGCTGCTCCAAATCCCTGGAGTCATCATCCTTGCGCCAACGTTCCTTGCTGGCTTGTCATCCCTGACAACGAGCATTCTACAGGGGGCCTGATTTGCACATATCGGACAATCGCTCCCGCTGTTGTGCGATATCTCCTACAGATTCGTGAGCCGTTGGCGCGGCCCGAAACTGAACCTGAGTTCAGTGTTTACGCGGTCTCCGAGGTAATTTTTTGCCCGCCCCGATGGGCCGCGGCCGCCTCGCGGATTCGCTCCATGGTGATCTCGCGAACGGCCTTCTGGGAGGTTCGAATGTGCTGCGTGAGTTTGTCGGCGGCGGCAGTGGCCTCGCCAGAGCGAATGGCGGTCAGAATTTCGGAGTGTTCCACGTAGGTGGCGTCCACCCGATCGTCCCGGGTGAAATCCAGTCGACGGATGATTCGCAACCGGTCGGTAATCTCCCGATGGATGCGGGTCATCTCTCTATTGCCGGCGGCTGCGACCAGGTCGCAATGAAAACTCTCGTCCAGTGCCCGCACGGTGCTGCCGACTGCCCGCTCGGATGGATGATCCGGGTTCCAGATCGCCGTCAGAGTCCGCACGGCCTGGGGTTGTTCGTCCAGAGCACAGATCTTGTGCATAGCTGCCCGCTCCAGCGTAATCCTCAGGTCATACAATTCTTCGACCTGTTGGAAGTCGAACGGTTTGACCTGCCAGCCACTACGGAAGAGTACCTCCACGTAGCCCTCCCGCTGGAGTCGGTAAAGAGCTTCTCGCACGGGCGTTCGGCTGGCGCTCAGTCTGGTTCCGACATCGCCTTCGCTGAACTTGTCCCCGGGAATCAGCCGGAATTCGAAGATGTCATCCTTCAAGGCCTCGTATACCCGGTCGGCCATACTCTCTTTGCGCTTTACCGCTGGTTTCCGAGTCATAGTTGTGCTCTTTGCGTGCCTGTTGCGTCTGGCTTTGGGGGCGGCGGCGATGGGGGAAGTCTTTTTTAAAAACGTCGCTTAAACTCGCTTTGCTCAGACAGGCGACGTTTTGAAAAAAGACTTCCCCCACCACCGCTGCTTACTTTGGTGCCAGAGTCTCCTAGACTTTAATGCTCAGTATAGGTTCTCCGGGGGTTACGGCTTTGCCGGGAGACGTGTGCAATGCACTGATTTCTCCGGACAGGGTCGCGTTTATTTCGAACTCCATTTTCATAGCTTCTACGATGATTAATGGATCACCTTCGGCCACGATATCGCCGGGTTTGACCAGGCATTTCCAGATGTTGCCGGCGATTTCGGCGCTTACTAACTCACCGAACTTCTCCAGATCTGAGACGTCCGCTTTTTGGGGTGCCTTGGCCAGTTTGTCCAGCTCTTCCGCCTCACTGTCTTTCCAGAGGGCGACTTCTTTCGCATACGCCGCTTGCTGCAGTTTGCGGAAGTCGGCAATGGAATCTGCGTTGGCGTCCAGAAACGCTTGGTGAGATTTCAGGTCGAAGGTTTCTTCTTCAATCTTCACTTCCAACTGACCAGCGCGGAACTGGTCGCGCATTTCATCCAGTTCGGCTTCCGTCACCGGGTAGTAGCACACCTGATCGAAGAACCTTAGCAGCCAGGGGGCGCCTTCGGCGAACTGGGGGTTTTTCAGGTATTTATTCCAGATTGGCAAGGTGCGGCCCACCAGTTGGTAACCACCGGGGGAGTCCATGCCGTAGATGCACATGTAGACACCGCCGATGCCGACGGTGCCTTCGGCGGTGTAGGTTCTTGCCGGGTTGTATTTGGATGTCAGCAACCGGTGTCTTGGGTCCAGCGGAACGGCGCAGGGGGCGCCCAGATACACGTCGCCGAGGCCCAGTACCAGATACCGCGCTGAGAACAGCACGTCCCGCACTTCCTCCCTTGTCGGCAAGCCGTTGATCCGCTGCATGAAGTCGACGTTGTTGGGCAGCCAGGGCGCGGTGTCGCGGACGGACTGGCGGTATTTGTCCACCGCTTCGAGGGTTGCGCTGTCTTCGAAGGCCATGGGCAGGTGGATCACGCGGCTGCGCACTTTCAGCTCGTCGGTGGGCGGCAGGGTTTCTTCCAGGTCCAGCAGGTATTCCATCAATGCCTGCTGTGACAGCAAGCGGGCGTCGTATCGCAATTGCAGGGACCGCACGCCGGGCGACAGTTCCAGCAGGCCGGAAGGCTGCACGTCGGCGATGGCTTCCATCAGCGCGTGAATGCGCATGCGTACGCCCAGGTCCATCACGTTGGGGCCGTATTCCAGCAGGATGTACTGGTCGCCGGCCTGGCGGTAGGTGACTTCCGGGCGGCCGTCTTTTTCGGGCAGGTGGGCCAGGATGGTGGCGGACAGGTCGTTCAGCGGTGCCAGGTCCGGCGACACCAAAGGCACGGCCGGCGGGGCCATCAGGCTGTTGATGGCGAGTTCCTGGCGTTCCGAGAGTTTTACCGCGGTGTCGTTATCAATGGCCACGAAACGGATGGTGTCGCCGGGTTTGACCTGGCCGACTTTCCACAGCTCCGCCTTGGCGATGGTCACCGGGCACACGAAGCCACCCAGGCTGGGGCCGTCCTTGGTGAGGATCACGGGCATGTCGCCGGTGAAGTTGATGGAGCCGATGGCGTATTCGCAGTCGTGGATGTTGGACGGGTGCAGGCCGGCCTCGCCGCCGTCTTCCCGGGTGAATTCCGGTTTCGGGCCGTTCAGGCGGATGCCCAGGCGGTTGGAGTTGTAGTGCACTTCCCAGTCCTGCTGGAAGAATTTCTCGATGGATTTTTCTGTGAAGAAATCCGGGGCGCCGTGGGGGCCATAGAGTACGCCGATTTCCCAGTGGTCCGGGTAGGCCGGGATCAGGTCCGGGTCTGCCGGGGCTGGATCGTGGGTGGGCGCGGTGGTGGTGCAGGCGGGCAGGGCGATCTGGCTGATGCCGAGCATGTCGCCGGGGCGCAAAGGCCGGCCGCCGTGGCCGCCGAACTGGCCGAGGGCGAAGGTGGAGCGGCTGCCCAGATACACCGGTACGTCGAAGCCGCCGCGTACGGCGAGGTAAGTGCGGCAGCCCTTGATGGCCTTGCCGACGGCGAGCACCTGGCCCGCTTTGACGGTGATGGGTTTCCAGAATTTCACCGGTTTGTCGTCCAGCGTGGCTTCGGTCAGCGCACCGGTCAGCGCCACCACGGAGTCCTTGTGGAACTTCAGGCTGGGGCCGATCAAAGTGGCTTCCAGACCCGCCGCTTCGTGGTGGTTACCGACAATACGGTTGGCGATGCGGAAGGCGTAGTCGTCCATCGGGCCACTGGGCGGCACGCCGATGTTCCAGTAACCGACACGGCCGGGGTAATCCTGCACGGTGGTGTAGGTGCCGGGTTTGACCACTTCCGCTACCGAAGGCTTGAACTCGAAGGTTTCCAGCGCTCGAGTAGACACAACGCCGTCGGCAAAGCTCTGCTGGGCCACCACCTGGCGCAGGTAATCCAGGTTGGTGGCAATGCCCATCAGCCGGGTTTCCGCCAACGCCGCCTGCAGTTTGGCCAGGGCGTCGTCGCGGTCTTTGCCGTGCACGATCAGCTTGGCGATCATCGGGTCGTAATGGGCCGAAACTTCGCTGCCGTTTTCCACCCAGGTATCCACCCGCACGCCGTCTTCCGGCCAGTGCACGTCGGTCAGCTCGCCCGGGGAGGGCTGGAAATCCTTTAGCGGGTCTTCGGCGTAAATGCGCACTTCCATCGAGGCGCCGTTCAGTTGCGGCTGGAAACCGGCCAGGTCCGGGCTCTCGCCGGCGGCGATCTTCAGCATCCACTCGATCAGGTCCAGACCGGTGACGGACTCGGTCACCGGGTGCTCCACCTGTAAGCGGGTATTCACTTCCAGGAAGTAAAATTCGTCCCGTTCCTCGTCGTAGATGTATTCCACGGTGCCGGCGGAACGGTAGTTGACCGACTGACCGAGGGAGACGGCGGCATCCAGCATTTTCTGGCAGGTGGCCGCAGGCAATCTCGGTGCCGGAGTTTCTTCCACCACCTTCTGGTTACGGCGCTGCAGGGAGCAATCCCGCTCACCCAGGGCCACCACGTTGCCGTCGCCATCCCCGAACATCTGCACTTCCACGTGGCGGGCGCGGGCGATGAAGCGCTCCAGGAACACGCCGCTGTCGTTGAAGAAGCTCTGGCCCTGACGACGCACGGTTTCGAAGGCCTCCCGCAGTTCGCGGTCGCTGTTGCAGCGGGTCAGGCCGATGCCGCCACCGCCGGCGGTGCTTTTGAGCATCACCGGATAGCCCAGGTTGTCTGCCACGCCCAGCGCTTCGTCCAGGCTGTTCAGCAAACCGCTGCCGGGGGCCAGGGGCACGCCGGCGGCTTCCGCCAGTTCCCGCGCCCGGTGCTTCAGGCCGAACTCCCGCATCTGAGTGGGGGTGGGGCCGATGAAGGCGATGCCTTGCGTTTCACAGGTTTCCGCGAAGTCGGCGTTTTCCGAGAGAAAGCCGTAACCGGGAATGATGGCCTCGGCCCCGGTCTGTTTCGCGGCGGCCAGAATCTGGGCCTTGTCCAGGTAGGTTTCGCTGGCGCCGGTGCCGGTCAGGGCCACCGCTTCGTCCGCGGTGGTCACGTGCAGGCTGTGGCGATCTTCATGGGAATGCACAGCCACGCTGCCCACGCCCATAGCCTTGAGGGTACGAATGGTGCGCACGGCGATCTCGCCGCGGTTGGCAATCAATACTTTGCTGAACATGTTTGGGCTCTCCTTATGCCTGTCCGGATTTGAGGGCGGTGATGTAGGCGCGCCAGCCACCGAAGTCGGTCACGTCCCGGGCGCCTTCCAGGCCGTAGCCTTCGCAGATAAAGCCGTTGACCCAGCGGCCATCGGCCAGCTCCACGTTGCCGATACCCAGCGGGGCAGGGATCAGGTCAACGAAGGAGCCGAACTGTGAGCTGGCCATCTGCCACACCTCCACAATCAATTCGCAGCCACTTTTCACATCTTCCGCACCGACGCGCTTGAGCCCCGGTTTCGGCGGCGTGGTGTTGGGCAGGGCATACAGGCGGTAGTTGGCTGAAGTGGTGGTCTGCTCCAGCAGCACCGCGTTGCGTTCGGTGAGCTGGGCGTTCAGGGGCATGCCCGTAAGGTGAGCGCCCACTACCGCCACGGTGATTGTTTCCTCAGGCCGCTGGGCAGCGGGTTCTTCCACTGGTCGGCTCAGATCCGTGGCGCCCAGCGGGGTGGGGTGGGCGTTCAGCCACTGGCTGGCCAGAGCCTGCAGTTCCGCATCTTTCCACGCACCGCTGATGAGGGTGACGCCAAAGGGCAGGCCGTCGTCCCGGAAGCCGGCGGGCACCGCCAGGGCGCAGAAGTCCGCCAGGTTGACGAAATTGGTGTAGGTGCCGAGCTGACTGTTCAGAGTGACCGGGTCTGCATTCACCGCTTCAATAGTCGGGGCGGTCGGGGCCGTGGGCACCAGCAGGGCGTCGATATCCTGCAGTTGTTCATCGATGGCGCGCACCAGCTCTTCCTTGCGGTACTGGGCCTTGAAGGTATCGGTGGCGCTGAAGTTACCCGCTTTTTCGATAATGCCTTTCACGACCGGGTTCATCTCGCTGGCGTGCTCCGCCATAAACCCTTCCACCGCCGCGTGGCGTTCAGCCACCCAGGGGCCTTCGTACAGCAGCGCCGCCAGTTCCGACATCAGGCCAAAATCCATTGGCACCAGCTCCACATCCTGCTGGCGCCAGTTGCTGAGGGCGGTGTTCCAGGCCGCTTCCGCTTGCTGATCCCCGAACCATTGCGGCTGCTCGGGAATGGCCAGGCGCTTGATGGGGCCCTTCCGGCGAATGGCCGGTGCATCGTCGGGCAGGGCAGCGGGCGCCTGACGAGAGAAGGCATCGCTCGGCTGGTAGCCGGCCGTTACCTGTTGTACCGCACCGGCATCGCCCACGGTCAGGGCAAAGATCGACACGCAATCCAGGGATTTGCACGCGGGCACCACGCCTTCAATGCTGAACTGGCCTTTGGTGGGTTTCAGCCCCACCAGATTGTTCAACCCTGCTGGCACCCTGCCGGAACCGGCGGTATCGGTACCCAGGGCAAAGGGCACCAGCCCGCGGGCGACCACCGACGCGGAACCGGAACTGGAGCCGCCGCTGACCACCTCGGGCTTGAAGGTATTGGGCACTGCACCGTAAGGGGAACGGGTGCCCACCAGCCCGGTGGCAAACTGGTCCAGGTTGGTTTTGCCGATCAGGACGGCGCCGGCGGCTTTCAGGCGGGCGACGGTGGCGGCATCCTGCTCTGGTGCATAGGCGTAGGCGGGGCAACCGGCGGTGGTGTCGAAACCCACCGCATCAATGTTGTCCTTCACCGCGAACGGCACACCGTATAAAGGCAGCGCTGCCCGATTACCGCCGGCCTGTTGCGCCAGCTGGTCCAGATCGGCCAGCGCTTTCATCAGGCCGGCCTGATCGATCAGGGAGATCCAGGCCACATCTTTATTGGGGTCAGTATCCAGGCTGGCCAGCAGTTCGCCGAGCAGGGACTCCGGCGACTGGCCCTGACCATAGGCGGCGCGCCAGTCGTGCAGTGTCCATCCGGTTGTTGAAGGCATGGGTTGTCCTCGTGCAGTTTGTCATCTTGTATACAACCTGATTGGCAATGCCCGTGCCATTTGGCGAAATTTCTGAAAAAGCGATTAAAAACAGTTATTTAATGTTTTTGGTGGAAATGGTGGTCCAAAAGTGAGCGCCCAAAGCCGGTGCGGGCGCACCAAAACAGAACCATGAAACAGGGGGTTAAGGGGGTATTGGTGCGTACTGGGTACAAACAGAACGGCTTGTATACTAGATAAGTAACTGTTTTAGAGGCATATATGGGTAATGTGGAACAGCAGATGCAGAGAGGGAAGTGCGTTTACGACGAACGACATAACCCAACAAAGTAAAAGGACTCACACCATGAGCATCAAAAAACACGTGAAGCTGGGCCTCTCTGCACTGGCGCTGTCAGTCTCTTTCCACGCCATGGCGGCGGAAGATCCCATCAAGGTCGGCATCCTGCACTCGCTGTCCGGCACCATGGCGATCAGTGAAACCGCCCTGAAAGACACCATGGAAATGCTGATCGAACAGCAGAACGCCAAAGGTGGTATCGATGGTCGCCAGCTGGAAGCCGTAGTAGTCGACCCCGCCTCCAACTGGCCGCTGTTCGCCGAGAAAGCCCGCGAGCTGTTGGAGAAAGAAAAGGTAGACGTGATCTTCGGCAACTGGACGTCCGTGTCCCGCAAGTCGGTATTGCCGGTGGTGGAAGAGCTCAACGGCCTTCTGTTCTACCCGGTGCAGTATGAAGGCGAGGAGTCGTCCGAGAACGTTTTCTACACCGGTGCCGCGCCCAACCAGCAGGCGATTCCGGCGGTGGACTACCTGAAGAACGAACTGGGTGTGGAGCGTTGGGTGCTGGCGGGCACGGACTATGTATACCCCCGCACCACCAACAAGATCCTGGAAACCTACCTGAAAGACATGGGTGTGGCCGAAGCAGACATCATGATTAACTACACGCCTTTCGGTCACTCCGACTGGCAGTCGATCGTGTCTGACATCAAGAAGTTTGGCAGCGCCGGCAAGAAGACCGCCGTGGTGTCTACCATCAACGGCGACGCCAACGTGCCGTTCTACCGTGAACTGGGCAACCAGGGCATCGCCTCTTCCGACATCCCGGTCGTAGCCTTCTCCGTGGGCGAGCAGGAACTGGCGGGCATCGACACCGGTCCGCTGGTGGGTCACCTGGCCGCCTGGAACTACTTCATGAGCGTGGACAGCGACGCCAACTACGACTTCATCGACGCCTGGGTTGAGTACAAGGGCGACGACAAAGCCGTCACCAACGACCCGATGGAAGCCCACTACATTGGCTTCAACATGTACGTGGAAGCGGTTAAAAAAGCCGGTACCACCGACGTGGACGCGGTGAAAGACGCCATCATCGGTGTGGCCGTACCCAACCTGACCGGCGGTTACGCCACCATGATGCCGAACCACCACATCACCAAGCCGGTGCTGATCGGCGAGATTCAGGACAACGGCCAGTTCTCCGTAGTGTGGGAAACCTCCTCCACCGTGGCCGGCGATGCCTGGTCTGACTTCCTGCCGGGTTCCCGTGACCTTATCGCCGATTGGCGCGCACCGCTGAAGTGCGGCAACTTCAACGTCAAAGCCGGTACCTGTGGCGCTTCCGCCGGCGAGCAGGCCCTGGCCGACGCTGACTGATCTGCCGATCACATCGTGCAGGACGAACCCCGGGGCCGCGTGAGCGCTCCGGGCGTTTCCCGAGTTCCGAACCCATCCTTTCTCTTCAACAACAGGACGGACACATGGGCATCTCCCGATGGCTCGCACCCCTTTGTCTCAAACGCCTGAGCCTGACCGTGCTGATGGCACTCTCATTCCTCGTCGCCAGCCCGGCCCATAGCCAGGCCGAAAGCCGGGCAGAAGCCGACCCCGGTCAGGCCCTGCTTGCGGATCTGGCCGACGCCAACCCCAGGCAAATCGACGCCGCCATTGAAGCCATTGTCGACAGCGGCGATCCCCGTGCCCGAGGCTGGCTGGACGCCTTCGGCAACAACCGTCTGAGCCGCATTGAGGACACCGGGCAAGTGGTCGTGGTGCTGCGTAATGTGGGACGCGACTGGACCATCGCTGACCCGCTCACCGGTGAGAACCTGGGCGAGATTTCCCGCCGGGAACTGGACCGGGTGAACATCAACAACGCCATCCGCGGCAAGCTGGAAGGCGTGCTGGCCATGCTGGACCTGTATTCGGACGACCCCGAGGTTCAGGAAGCGGCCGCCGAAGCCATGATGGGCAAAGTGAACGACAGTGTGGTGAACCCACTGACCAAATTACTGGAACGGGACCTGCCGGGCCCCGTTCGCAACCGCATTGAAGAATCCGTTGCCATTTACCAGTTGCAGCAGGGCGAGCCCCAGGCCCGCCTTGAGGCGATTGACGTCCTGACCGGCAGCCTGCACAGCAACGCCCGCGCCGCCCTCAACAACGCGGTGGCCGGGGACGATCCCGCCGTGGCCGCCCGCGCCAAGCAGGCGCTGGTCTCCATCGAACAGAAACTGAAAATGAACCGCGCCGCCGAGACCCTGTATTTCGGGTTGTCCCTCGGCTCGGTGCTGGTGCTGGCGGCCATTGGCCTGGCCATCACCTTCGGCGTAATGGGCGTGATCAACATGGCCCACGGCGAACTGATCATGCTGGGGGCCTACACCACCTGGGGCATGCAACAACTGTTACCCGGCCAGCCCGGGCTGGCGCTGATCCTGTCCATCCCCGCCGGCTTCCTGGTGGCGGCGCTGGCGGGCATCGCCATCGAGCGCAGCGTGATTCAGCACCTCAAAGGCCGCCCGCTGGAAACCCTGCTGGCCACCTTCGGGGTGAGCCTGATCCTGCAGCAACTGGTGCGTACGGTGATTTCCCCCCTCAACCGCTCGGTCACTACGCCGGAATGGATGAGCGGCTCGCTGGTGATCAACGACGCGCTGTCGCTGACCCTCAACCGCATGTACGTGATCGGCTTTGCCCTGGTGGTGTTCGCCGGGTTGATGCTGATTATGCGCAAGACCCGCCTCGGCCTGGAAGTGCGTGCCGTGACCCAGAACCGTGCCATGGCCCGTTCCATGGGCATTCGTGCCACCCGCGTGGACATCCTCACCTTCGGCCTGGGTTCCGGCGTGGCCGGGCTGGCGGGCGTGGCGCTGTCACAGATCACCAACGTCGGCCCCAATCTGGGCCAGAACTACATCATCGACTCCTTCATGGTGGTGGTATTCGGCGGCGTAGGGAACCTGTGGGGCACCTTGGTCGCCGGGCTCACCCTGGGCACCATCAACCAGATCCTGGAACCCTGGGCCGGTGCGGTACTGGCCAAGATCATGGTGCTGGTGATGATCATCCTGTTCATTCAAAAACGCCCTAAGGGACTCTTTCCCCAGAAGGGCCGGGCCGCGGAGGGCTGAGCTATGCCAACATCACAAACCTGGCTGCTCCGGCCGTTACAGGAGCGTTCCACACAGATCTTTCTCGGGGTGCTGTTCGCAGCGGTGGCACTGGTCACCCTGCTGCACCTGATCATGCCGGAAGGCCATGCACTGCACGTCAGCGCCTACACCGTGACCCTGCTGGGTAAATACCTGTGCTACGCGCTGCTGGCGGTGGCGGTGGATCTGGTGTGGGGTTACCTGGGCATCCTCAGCCTGGGCCACGGCGCCTTCTTTGCCCTCGGCGGCTACGCCATGGGCATGTACCTGATGCGTCAGATCGGCGATCGCGGCACCTACGGCGACCCGGTGCTGCCGGACTTCATGGTGTTCCTGAACTGGGACTCGCTGCCCTGGTACTGGCAGGGCTTCGACATGGCCTGGTTCGCCTTCATCATGGTGCTGCTGGCCCCGGGCCTGCTGGCGCTGGTGTTCGGCTTCCTGGCGTTCCGCTCGCGGGTGACCGGGGTGTACCTGTCCATCATCACCCAGGCGCTGACCTTTGCGCTGATGCTGGCGTTCTTCCGCAACGAAATGGGCTTTGGCGGCAACAACGGCCTGACCGATTTCCGCGACATTCTCGGCTTTAACCTGCGCACCGACGCCACAAGGCTGGGGCTGTTCATCGCCACCGGCATTGCGCTCGCCATCGGCTACGTGATCTGCCGGGGCATTGTCACCAGCAAACTGGGCCGGGTCAGCATCGCCTGCCGCGACGCCGAAGCCCGCACCCGCTTTCTGGGCTACCGGGTGGAACGGGTGCAGCTGTTTGTGTTCGTGGTGTCCGCCATGCTGGCGGGTGTGGCCGGTGCGCTGTATGTGCCGCAGGTGGGCATCATCAACCCCAGCGAATTCTCGCCGCTGTTCTCCATTGAAATCGTGGTGTGGGTCGCCCTCGGTGGTCGCGCAACCCTCTACGGCGCAGTGATCGGTGCCATCCTGGTGAACTACGCCAAAACCGTGTTCACCGGCGTGATGCCGGATGCCTGGCTGTTCGCCCTGGGCGGCCTGTTTGTGCTGGTGACCGTGTTCCTGCCCAAGGGCATTGCCGGCCTGCTGCAGAAACGCCAGAAGCAGGAAGAAGACACCGACGCTGGCGCACCCAAACCACAGGAGGCCACCGCATGAGCATGTTCGAGCAACTGAGCAACCGCGACCGCGTGTTCGAATTCCTCGCGCCCGTGGCCTCCCCGGTGGACGTGCGCCACGGCCCGATCCTGTACCTGGAAGACGTGAACGTGAGCTTTGATGGCTTTCGCGCTATCAACAACCTCAACCTCACCATCGACGACGGCGAGCTGCGCTGCATCATCGGCCCCAACGGTGCGGGCAAAACCACCATGATGGACATCATCACCGGTAAAACCCGGCCGGATACCGGCTCTGTATGGTTCGGCAGCCGCCACAACCTGCTCACCATGAACGAGCCGGACATCGCCAGCTTGGGTATCGGCCGCAAGTTCCAGAAACCCACGGTGTTCGAAGCCCTCACCGTGTTTGAAAACCTGGAACTGGCCATGGCCGCCGACAAGCGCATCTGGCCGACGCTGACCGCCATCATGAAAGCGGAATACCGCGACCGCATCGACGAAGTGCTGGAAATGATCGGCCTGAAACAATTGCGGGACAAACCCGCCGGCATCCTCTCCCACGGCCAGAAACAGTGGCTGGAAATCGGCATGCTGCTGATGCAGAAACCACGTCTGCTGCTGGTGGACGAGCCGGTAGCGGGCATGACCGAACAGGAAATGGAACGCACCGCCGAATTGCTCACCAGCCTGGCCGGCAAACAGTCCGTGGTGGTGGTGGAACACGACATGGGCTTCGTGCGCTCCATCGCCCGCCAGGTTACCGTGCTGCACCAGGGCAGCGTGCTGGCCGAAGGCACCATGGACCAGGTCTCCAACGACCCGGAAGTGATCAAGGTATACCTCGGGGAGGAGGCGTAATGCTCAAGATCCAGAAGCTCAACCAATACTACGGCGAAAGCCACACCCTCTGGGATCTGGACCTGGACGTACCCCAGGGCCAGTGCACCTGCGTAATGGGCCGCAACGGCGTGGGCAAAACCACCCTGATGAAATGCATCATGGGCGAGGAAACCAGCAAAAGCGGCAGCATCGAATTTGCCCAGGATGTGGAGCTGACCAAAAAGAAAATCGAAGACCGATCACGCCTGGGCATCGGCTACGTACCCCAGGGAAGACAGATATTCCCGCTGCTGACCGTGGAAGAAAACCTGCGCACCGGCCTGGCCGTGCGTAAATACGGCAGCAAGAAAATTCCCGAGCGGGTGTATGAGTTGTTTCCGGTGCTGAAGGAAATGAAACACCGTAGAGGCGGCGATCTTTCCGGTGGGCAGCAACAGCAGTTGGCGATTGGGCGGGCGTTGGTGATTGAGCCTCGCCTCCTCATCCTCGACGAGCCGGGGGAGGGGATTCAGCCGAATATTGTGGCGCAGATTGGGGAGGTTATTCGCCGACTCATCGAAGAAGACGGACTGACGGTGCTGCTGGTTGAGCAGAAGTTGCCGTTTGCGAGGAAGTATGCGGATCGGTTTGCGATTTTGGATCGGGGGAGGCGGGTTGCTGAGGATGAGATTGCGGGGCTGACGGATGAACTCATCAAGAAGCATTTGACGGTCTAGCCACCCGGGTATTCTCCCGCTTCGAGAGTCCTAAAAGCCCCGACTATAATGACTCTGTGCCGAGTGGTGCTTGGCATGGAGTTTTTGTTTTCGAACTTATTGAGGTGAACTACGCAAATTTGAGGGTAGCTCGACAAGGCATCGGCGATTCGCTATATAAACAAAAGCGAACGAGCCTGTAAATAAATCTGTGTAACTGCCCATCCCATTACAGGTGGCCGTCCAGGCGGTCACCGAACTCGATAATAAAGCGATTCAATGCCGGCTTCCAATCGCGGATCGGCATGGTCCATTTCTTG
>UEXM01000010.1_pt3 | contig 145787 bp, 134 predicted proteins | sample 1796661 | NCBI WGS metagenome assembly UEXM01 (sample SAMEA4772469, study PRJEB27181) | metagenome | reverse complement strand
GAGCTACGAGCTACGAGCTACGAGCTACGAGCTACGAGCTACGAGCTACGAGCTACGAGCTACGAGCTACGAGCTACGAGCTACGAGCTACGAGCTACGAGCTACGAAAATGGATAGGGTAAGGCGGGAAAGTTCCCCAATGCCGATCTTTCTTCGCATCCGTTGTAGGAACGTGGCGAAGTCGCGCTTGCGGTTTTTCTCGAGGCTAGTAGCTAGTCGCTAGCAGCTGGCCCTCAGATCACTGAGGCGCCGCTGAGCCAGCTGCTATGGGCCTTGCCGGGCATGTTCTCACCGGCTTCGGCGATGGCGCCTTTGCCGACGCCCTCGAAGGCGCGGACCCGGAAGTGTTTGCCCGGGGCCTCGGCGGCCAGTTGATTCGCGATGTGGGCCGCAAGTTGCTCTACGGTGGTGTCCGTGCCGACCATGTAGCAATGATCCTCTGGGATCACCAGCTCAAAATGGCCCTGCTCTGCATCGTAGCGGAACCGGTGGTGGGGAATTTCGTCGATGTAGTAAGTGCCCTCCAGATCTTCTTCCGTGCCCAGGTAGATGTCTTCCCACCGGTCCGCCCAGAGTTTTTCCCAGTAACGGCTGCGACGGCCATTCTCGAAAATATGAATGCTGGAACGGTGGCCGTGGGCGATGCGCTGGCAATTGCCGTCGTGTTTTTTCAGGCCGTGAGAATAGTGATAGAAGGGCGCGGTGCCAGTATCCTCTTCGCGTAGTACCACGCGTACTTCCGCCACATTCTCCGGTACCACGGTCTGGATCAGATCCATCAGGTACAAGGTCAGGCTGGCCTTGGATACTTCCGGGCCGGGCATCAGCAACAGGCTCTGGCTGGGGGCAACCATGCGGATGGTGCCGCCCCGGTACGCCCATTCCAGGCTGGTGTCGCTATCGCGTTCGGCGATTTTGGCTTGGTCATTGTCAACGGGTACCAGCAGGCGGTGATCGACGCTGTCATCAATGATCTGCTTGATCCGTTTCTTAATGTGACCAAAATCGAAGACCATGCCCTGATCATCCAGGTCGCCACTCAGTTCCAGGTCCACCAGCCACGACTCCCCCACCATGCCGCGCTTGGGGTGCAGGTAGGAGAAATCGGCGACGGTTAAATTTTCGACAAAAAGAGTGGCCATGCTGATCCGGTTGATAATGATGGGTTTGGACAGGTGCTATAATGCCATTATTCTGGGCTGCCGCTAAGGTGCAGACCGCCTACAGTGGATATTTTACGCGCAGTTATCGTACTAGCTGTGAACCGGGGCACACAGGATGCACACTAAAGTGCACATCTTGTCCAATGCCCGGTGGCTTGTTCCTTTGTAGCCACGTTCATGCACTCCGACCGAGACCTGTTATGGCTGAAACGCTTTTCTCCAAGATTATCGACCGGGAAATTCCCGCCGACATCATCTTTGAAGATGATCAGTGCCTGGCTTTTCGCGACATCAACCCCCAGGCGCCCACTCACTTTCTGGTGATACCGAAAAAACCGATCCCGAAACTGTCGGATGCTGATAGCGGTGATCAGGCATTGTTGGGACACCTGTTGCTGGTGGCCAGTCAGGTCGCCAAAGAGCAGGGCCTGGAAGACTTTCGTCTGAATGTGAATAACGGTGCCGGCGCCAGCCAGACGGTGTTCCACCTGCATGTGCATGTGCTGGGCGGCCGTTCGTTCAGCTGGCCGCCGGGCTGATAGCCGTTCCGGCTGGAGGCGGTAATAATGAATTACCTCGCGCACTTGTCCCTGGCGCAATCGTCGGTGCCGTCCAAGGTGGGCAATGTGCTGGGGGATTTTATGCGCGGTGCGGTGGTCAGCGAGCTCAGTGAGCCGCTGCGCCGGGGGTTGGATAACCACCGGCTGGTGGACCGGTTTACCGATCATCATCCCTGGGTCATCGCGCAGCGTCGCGGGTTTTCACCGGCCCGTCGCCGTTTTGCCGGGGTGGCGCTGGATGTGCTGTTTGACCATTTTCTCTGGCGGCACTGGGCCACGTTTTACGGCGCGCCCCGAGCGCAGGCCATCGCCAGTCACTACCGCGATCTGGAGCAGGGTTTGCCGCTGATGCACGCGCCTATGCGCCAGCGGGTCGAGCGCTTGATCACGTTCGATCTGCTCAATCAGTACGGCGAGTTGGCCGGAGTGGGGGAGGCGCTGGATGTGATCGCCGGGCGGATTCGGTTTGCCAATGCGTTTGGCGGCATCATCGAGGAAATAGAGCCGCGTTATCGCGAGCTGGAGGACGGGTTTCTGCTTTTTTATCCGCAGCTACAGGCGAAGGTCAGGGAGACTGGGCTGGAGTGAGGGTTTAGACGCAAGCCACAAGCTACAACGCGTCATGGGGCGTGGCATTTTTCTAACGGCGGAGCCACGGCCTGGTGCCGGGCGCGGCTCCGCCGGATCAAGAGCTACCTTTCTTTCCGGCATGTTGCAGCTGTCCTATCCTCACAATGCCGGCATATTCAATTCCGCCATGGTGTCTTCGTACAACTCCTGGGCACGCTTGTCGTTGCGGGCGCGGGGGGAGCGTAGCGCGGGTTTGTGATTGGCGAAGTACTCACCGGTGATATCCGCATACTGCTCATCCAGCGCCAGGCTCACGGGCAGTGTGGCCGCTTTTTCCGGGGTGGTGAGTGTGGGCCGGATCAGGGCCATGACGGCGCTGGGCACATGACGGAAAATTGGGGTGTCCACGCCGCCGGGGTGCAGGGCGTTGCTGGTAATGCCAGCCTCTTTCAGGCGCTCTGCCAGTACATTGCTGAACAGGATGTTGGCGAGCTTGGATTGACCGTAGGCATCCATGACCAGATAGGGCTTGCGACCCTTCCAAGTCTTGTTGTTGATGCGTCCCAGCCAGTGAGCTACCGAAGCAAGGTGCAGGATGCGGGGCTGGGTGCCTTTCCGCAGCAGCGGTAACATCAGGTGGGTGAACAGCACCGGGGCCAAGTAGTTGACGCCGAACTGCATTTCATAGCCGTCTTTGGTGAACTCCTGCTGGGTGGGCACCACGCCGGCATTGTTGATCAGCACATCAATATAGCCGAGCTCTTGATAGAGTTCGGCGGCGCAATCGCGGACTTGTTCAAGGTCTGCCAGATCCAGAGCAAACAGGCGCACCTTGGCCTGCGGATGCGCATTCTTGATTTTGGCCACGGCCGCTTGGCCCTTGGTCTGGTCACGACAGGCGAGAATGACCTCGGCGCCGCGGCCGGCCAGCTGCTCGGCGGTACAAAAACCAATGCCGGAATTACCGCCGGTTATCAGTACGCGTTTGCTCATGGTTGTGTTGCCCTTCTTCCCTGTTGATGTGTGGTCAGCTTAACAGGCCAGGCAGGATGGGGAGGGGCTGGTGAGGCCATTTTCGGTGTTTTTCTGTGGCCTGGGTTGCGCCAGGGCGAGCCACTGAAGGATGTCCTTGCTCACCTGTTGCCACTCCCTGCTTTGTAGTAGCAAGTGTGGGCCTTGCGGGTAGAAACGGTAATTGCCTTGCGCAGACAGATGGTCGCGCAAGTGGCGAATGCCGGTGTCAGGGACAGAGTGATCCTTGCCCCCGTACAGTAGCAGGCTGGGCACGTTAAGCTGGGTGGCCGAGTTGCTGGCGCTGTCCGCCAATTTGATCAAACCCCAGTACGCATCCATGCGCACCTCTCGCATGACACGGGGATCATTGGCCAGGCGCTGGGCGCTGGTGGGCGACAGGGTCGGGTCGTCGGCGCTGCGCTCCACGGTGAGCTGGTAGCCAGGGGCCAGGGTGGCGGCGGTGGCGATGGCCGCGTTCCAGCCGTAGCGAAAGCGAATCCCTTCGCGCACCGCCGGCCCGGCCAATACCAGCCCGGCCACTTTATCCGGTTCCTGCTGTGCCGCTAGCATGGCCACAGCACCACCCAGGCTTTCGCCAAGCACGAACAGGGGTTGCGGGTGGTCCTGGTGCAGGCGGCGGATTTGTGTCACGGCGTCCTGCACCAGCGCCGCCTCGCCGGCCCAGCGCCCCTGCTCCTGCCGGTCACCGAAGCCGGCCTGGTCATAGGCCACAAATACATAGCCGGCATCGGCGAACCAGGGGCCCAGCTGGTCGAACGCGGCCCCGAAATCCCCGAAACTGTGCAGGCCAAGGATGACACCTTGTGGGGTGCCGTCAGGCGTCCACTGCCGCACAGTGCTGGGGAGGGGCTCGGGTATACTGGTGGCCTCGGATTGTTTGCCGGAAAAGGGGCTGCACGCGGTCATCAGAACCCCGGTAAAGAGAATAAGAACACAGCGAAAAAAACGGAGATTGTGGAGAGTCATGCCATGAGCGTAGCAGTGCCGTTGCAACGGCGAGTGAATGCGGGATTCTTTTCCCTGGTGTTGGTGATTGCCGCCGGGTTGGTATCTCGCTGCGAGGCGCAAAAAGCGCCAGCGGTGGCGATGATGGAATTGGCCGTCACGGCGTCAGCTTATAACTCGTTGCACGGGCAGGGGGCGGGCCGCGATCATGCGCTGGCGGCCTGGGGGGATCGGCTTGAACCGGGGATGCAGGCCATCGCAGTGTCCCGCGATCTGATCCGCATGGGGCTGACGCACAATACCGAAGTTACGGTGGAAGGCTTGCCCGGCATCTGGGTGGTAAAAGACAAGATGCATCGGCGCTGGAAGCGAAAAATTGATATATATATGGGCGAAGACCTGCAGGCCGCCCGTGAATGGGGTCGCCGTAAAATCAAAATCCGCTTTCCCCGCCCGCCGGAGAAACCCTGACTCTTCTGCCAAGGGCGCTCCGTCGGGCGCCCTTATTCCCGGCTAAGAAAGGTCATGGTCATGCGTGTGGAGCCGCTGGGCAGTACCTTGTCCATCAACTTGATGAACTTGAAGACGCCACCGACTGGGTTGTGCACGGGCACGTTTTCATTAGCGGCTTTCCATGCTTTGGCGGCGATGTCTTCGGCGGTCAGGTTGACCCCTAAGCGGTTCACTACCGGGGGGACAAAATTCGCATTGTCCAGCATGGGCGTTTTCACGAACGGCGGCATGATATCTACCACTCGAATGCCCTGGCGGGCCCACTCAATATTCAGGGCTTCGGTGAGCGCGCGCACGGCAAACTTGCTGGCGGAATAAGAGGCCAGGTGCGGCACCCCATAGAGGGCGGACGCAGAGCTCATATTGATGACGGCCGGGGCGGTGCTCAGCTGCAGGTGTGGCTGCGCCGCCAGGGTCATATTGATCAGCCCGGTGACATTGATGTCGATGATCTGCTTGTGCTGCGCGGCGCTGATGTCTTCGAAGTGCCCCATGCGCAGAATGCCGGCGCAGTTGAACAGCACGTCGAAGCCGGTGCCCTGGGAAAATGCCTCGCAGGCTTGCTGGCAGGCGTTGGCATCGGTCACGTCCAGCCGCTGATACCAGCTCCCGCCCAGTTCTTTGGCCAGCTTGGCAAGCGCGGTTTCGTTGATGTCGGTCAGGCCTACTTGCCAGCCCTTGTTGTGAAAGAGCGCGGCGGTGGCCAGCCCAATGCCGCTGGCGGCGCCGGTGATCAGGATACGTTTCATGCGTTGGCGCCTTTTTCTTCTTGATGGTTCGTGTGTTGGTGGATAAAACGGGCGCAGGTCATCAGTGCCTGATCTGAATCTGCCAGGACGCCGGCATGCAGTTGAAAGTCGTGCCAGCGCTGGGGATGAACGTGTAGCCGTGTGACGGTGCCGGCTTCGTTTAATGCGGTGCACAGGCGGTGGCTGTCATTGAGCAGAATTTCATCGCCGCCGACCTGAATCAGGGTGGGGGGCAAGTCATTCAAATCACCGAACAGCGGGGAGCATTGTGGGTTGCGAGTATCTTCGCCGGCGTAAGCTGCGGCGCCGCTGTCCAGCCAGGCATGGCTGAGCATGATGTCCCGGTCGGTGTCGAACAGTTGACCCAGCGTGAGGTCGACCCAGGGAGAAAACAGGATTGTCGCACTGGGCAGTGGTGTGCCGGCGGCTTTCAGGGCCTGCAGTGTGGCCAGCGCCAGCCCGCCTCCGGCGGAGTCGCCCATTAGCGTCAGTGACGCAGGGCTGACACCGTTTTCGAGCAGGGCCTGATAAACCGCCACGGCATCCTCGATGGCGGCAGGGCAGGGGTGCTCCGGGGCCAGCCGGTAGTCCGGCACCACCACATGGGCATTGGCAAACTTGGCCAGATGCGAGGTGATGGCCTTGTGACTGTCAGGGTTGCCGGCCACGTAGCCACCGCCATGCAGGTAGAGCACGGTGCTCTGGGCGTGCAGCGGCTGATAGTGGCGGCAGGGCACATCGCCCACCGGGTTGTCGTGGCTGCCAATGCCGCGGGCCTTGAGTGTGCTCAGTGCAACGATACCCATCCAGCGACGTTGCAGCGCAAAGCTAAAACGAGGGTTGGCGACGGGTTTGAACAGCAGAGCCAGGGACTGGCGCAGCACGCCTGCCAGCAGCTGTTGGAGTGTCGACTGGCTACGACTGATGCGATCTACAAACAGGCTCATAGGGTTTTGTACTCGTAGTCACTGAGTTCCAGGTGCTGGGTCTGCCGGCGGTAATCAAAGGTGAAGCCGGGCCAATTATTGGTGTTCTTGCCGCTTTCCGTCTTGTACCAGCTGTGGCAGCCTTTGTCCCAAACGGTGTTACTGATTTTCCGTTGCACGTTGTCGTTGAAGCGTGCCTGCACGCTTTCGCGCACTTCCAGGGAATGAAGTTGCTGTTCTTCCATTTCCGCCAGGCATTGCTGCACGTAATGAATCTGGCTTTCCAGCATGTAGATAATGGAGTTGTGGCCCAGGTTGGTGTTGGGGCCATATAGCATGAACAGGTTGGGGAAGCCGCGCACGGTGATGCCCAGATAGGCTTCGGCGCCGTCCTGCCAGGCGCTATTCAGGTCCACGCCATTGCGCCCGGTGATGGTCATGGGCGTAAGGAAATCAGTGGCCTTGAAGCCCGTACCATAGATAATCACGTCCACATCGTGGTGGGTGCCGCTGCTGTCGGTGAGTCCGTTCTTGTCCACCGCATCAATACCGTAATTGATCACTTCCGCGTTCGGCTGAGAGAGCGCCGGGTAGTAATCATTGGACATCAAAATACGCTTGCAGCCCATGGGGTAATCCGGGGTCAGCTTCTCACGCAGCGCAGGGTCGCTAATCTGTTTGTTCAGGTGCCGAGCAAACAGCCATTCGTAGACGGCCATGGCTTTCTGAAAAGAGGTGAAGCCAAGTGCCCGGGATTCATTGGTCGCGTAAATGCGCAGGCGATCCAGCGTCTGGGTCAGCGGCAGCTTCTTCAGCATCCAGTGTTCTGCTTTCTTGTAGGCGCGGTCTGGCTTGGCTATCACGTGCGCGGCGGAGCGTTGGAACAGCTTTACCTTGCCGGCTACCTTGGCCACTTCCGGCACAAACTGAATGGCACTGGCGCCGGTGCCGACTACGGCTACGGTTTTGCCGGTCAGATCTGCATCGTGATTCCAGCGGGCGCTGTGGAAGTGTGGCCCCTGGAAATCTTCGATCCCGGAAAGTGGCGGGTAGGCGGGCTGGTTGAGCTGGCCGGTGGCCGTGATCAGGGCGCGGCAGGTAATGACCTCGCCGTTGGTCAGGGTGACTTCCCACAGGCCGGCGTCGTCCAGAAAACGGGCTTCTCCCACTTCGGTGTTGAAGCGAATATGCCGATACAGATCGTACTTGCGTGCGCAGTATTGCTGGTAGGCAAAGATTTCTTTCTGCGGCGCGAAGCGGCGACTCCACGGGTAATGCCGTTCAAAGGAAAATGAATACAGGTGTGAGGGCACATCACAGGCGGCACCGGGATAGGTGTTATCGCGCCAGCAGCCGCCCACATCGTGTCCTTTTTCGATCAGCAGCAGGTCGTCTTGCCCCTGGGCTTTCAGGCGAATGGCCATGCCCAGTCCGCCGAAGCCGGCGCCAATAATGACTACGTTGTGCGTTGCTTGCATGGGAAACAATCCGGTTAATAACGTTAGGTTCCACTCTAGCGATACATAAACGCCTTGTTTATGGCATTCTGGGACAGAAAATTGTGGAATGCGGACATCGCCAATGACAGTACAGCGAGCCATTACCAGCGTGCGCATGCAGGTGGCCTTTGCCGAAGAGCGAGGGCTGCCGGTAGCGGCGTGTCTGCAGGGGTCGGGTATTAACCCGGAGATGCTGGGCCGGGCCGACTGCACCATTGATGCGGAGCAGGAGCTCACCGTGGTGCGCAACCTGTGCCGGGGGCTGGGCAACGAGGCAGAGTTGGGCCTGGCCATGGGGCAGCGCTATCACCTGAGCAGCTATGGAGCTTGGGGGTTTGCGTTGTTGAGTAGCCCCACTTTCCGTCAGGCGGTGGAGCTGGGGGTACGTTACCTGGACCTGACCTTTGCGTTCCTGGATATCTCCCTGCAGAAAGGAGGCGATGATGCCCTGTTAATTCTGGATGACAGTGGTGTGCCAGAAGAGGTTCGCGAGTATTTGCTGGCCCGGGATACCAGTGCGGTGGTGATGATCCAGGAAGAGCTGTTTGCCGGGCGGATTCCCCTTTCTTCGCTGGAAATGCGACTGCCGCCGCGGCCGGTTGCGCCTTTCGAGGCCATTTTCGGGTTGGCGCCGCAGTTTGATCGCCCCCGCAGCCAGGCGAGTTTTGCGATGGGCCTGTTGGATATGCCGCTTCCCCAGGCCAACCCGGTGACCGCACGTTTGTGTGAAGAGCAGTGCTACCAGTTATTGGTACAGCGCTACCGCAAGGGCAGTGTGGCAGCGCGGGTGCGTCGGCGGTTATTGCAGCAGCCGGGACGTTTTCCGGATATGGAGGCCATGGCGGCGGAGCTGGCGATTACCAGCCGTACCCTGCGCCGACAGTTACAGGCTGAGGGCACCGGCTACCGTGCTCTGCTGGATGAGGTGAGGCGGATGCTGGCGGAGCAGTGGTTGTTGCTGGGTATTCTCAGCCTTGCCGAGATCAGTGAGCGGCTGGGGTTTTCCGAAATCGCCAATTTCAACCACGCCTTCCGGCGCTGGACCGGGCAAACCCCCGGTCGCTTCCGGCGTGAACGGTAGGATTGGACGCCTAACGCCTAACGCCTAACGCCTAACGCCTAACGCTAGACGGAATAAACCGGAACCGAAATCACCGGTACTCTTGCCGGTTTTTTCAGCATGCCCTTGCACCGAGTAAGCTGGGCCGCGCCAAAGGAGGCGGTTTTCGTTTTCAGGCGTTGGGCATCAGGCGTCAGGCTCCTGACAATCAAGGCATTACCGGTAGTTTCATTTCGCCTTCCTTGTCGAAGGACAATGGAATCGGCACACCGGCAACCCGTGCCTTGCCGACCAGGCGGTATTGCAGTGGCTGGTCCTGGTTCTGCTGGATTTTCTGTAGCTGCTGCAGGCTGCTTAACAGGCTGGTGGTAATGGTGGTGGTGACCTGGGCATCGCCCATGGCAGGCAGGGTGATGCGTTTGTTGGTCAGTCCACGGGCAAATTTCTCCCCATTGACGTAGATCTCGTAATCCAGGCTGTTGAGGGTGAGTTCCCGGTCGTTGGGGTTGCGGGCCCGCAGGGTCAGCCCCCATTCCTGCTCGAACAGGTTGAAACTGTTCAGGTTAATGCCGGATACGCTGACTTCCGGGGACTCCAGGCCAGCCAGGCTCTGGCAGCCGCTCAGTATCAGCAAGCCCATGAACATCCACAGGGAAACCATTTTTTTCATCTACTTACTCCATCCATAAGGCACAGGGGGCTACGGCGTGCCGGTTAGAGGCCAGCATAACGGGAAAGTTGCGAGTGTGAAGCAGAAGAGGGAGGAGGGAAATTAATGCGTGCCGAACGGCCCGATCGCCAGCCGCACCACCGCGCCCCTTGCGGGGCGCCTGTGGTGCGGCATCCTGACCGGGCCGCCGGCACGAGGGCCGAATCACAGAATAATTCGGCTTTTTTGATAATCGCGTGATCGTCGGGGCAAAGGCAAGTACCAGATGTCGTAAATTTGTATCCGGCAGGCTGTGACAATCACAACAGTCAAAGCCGACAAGCTATGGTAGATTTCCTGAAAAGAACGTATCTGAAAACAATGTAGATAAACGCTAACACTGGGGGAGCGCACATGCGCCGCGCATTCATTTTGTTGTTGATGCTGGTCGCAGCCCAGCTGCACGGGGCCGAGTTGGACAAGGATCTGGCCGATTTCAAACGTGACGTGCTGGAAGTCAATAAACGCCTGCTATTACTGGAAGAAGAGCTGCTGTTCCCTGCTGATACCCAGGTCGGGATTTATGTGTCACTGGATGTGGGGCACTTTTTCCAGCCGGACAGCATCACACTGGAGCTGGATGGCGAAGTGCTGACCAGCCACCTCTACACGGAAAAGGAAATCCGTGCCCTGATGAGCGGGGCGGTGCAGCGCTTGGCGCTGGCCAACGTGAAGAACGGTGACCACGAACTCACGGCCTTCATTACCGGTACCGGGCCGTCCGGGCGGGAAATGCGCCAAGGGGTCACCGGCCACTTTGACAAAAACCACGGCCGGCATTTCGTGCAACTGCATATCGAGGACGATACCGCCAAGCAGCAGCCGCGTTTCCGTTTTCGCGATTGGCGCTGAGAGCGGTCTATGAGAATGCGCGGATGCTTGAAAGGACTGGCGGTGGGGCTGCTGTTTGTCAGTTCCTTGAGCTGGGCCCGGTTGGATGAACCTCATCAGGTGCAGGAGCTGGCCTACGGTGAGGTGGCCTATCTGTACCTTAAAGGAGATTACTTCGCCGCCCTGACCCGTGCGCAAATGGCACTGGAACGGGGGGAAGTGGATATTCACAAGGCGGACATGGAAGTGCTGCTGGGCGCCATGTACAGCGCCTACGGCATGCCCGAAGATGCCGAGAAGGTATTTAACCAGTTGCTCGGTACCCAGGTCAGCGGCGAAGTCGCCCAGCGGGCCTGGATTCACCTGGCTGGGCTGTATTACCGCCAGCAGAAATACAGCAAGGCGTTGGCCATGCTGGATCAGCAGGTCGGCGAGCCGCCGGCAAAACTGGAAGAAGTGTATTTCAGTTTGCGGGCACGGCTGCTGATGCGCCTGCAGCGTTATGAAGACGCCGCTGAGCTGCTCGATGCGTTTTCCGAAGACCATCCGCTCAATGCCTACCTGCGCTACAACCTGGCGATCAGCTGGATCAATGGTAAGCACCCCGGGCTGGGACAGGAGTGGCTCTGGCAGCTGGCGAATTTGCCGCCCGGGAATGCCCAGGTAAATGCCATCAAGGAAAAGGCCATGCTGGCGCTGGCGATCTATATGTTGCGCAGCGACCAGGAAGACCGAGCCCTGGCCTTGTTGAAGGACGCTCGCCTGGAAGGTCCGTTTGCGGATATTTCTCTGCTGCTCTATGCCCGTGCGTTGCTGATCGAAAATCAGCCCCGCAAGGCATTGCCGGTGTTGCAGCAGCTGGACAAGAAATCGATTCAGCGGCTGCCGGTGCAGGAAGCCCAATTGGCGATTCCTTATTTGTATGAACAAATGGGCGATCAACGCTCTGCCAGGCAGGCCTTCGACACCGCGCTGGATCGCTTTGCGGGTTTGCAGCAATACCTGCTGGAAGTAGAAGCGGATATTGCCAGTGGTGAATGGTTCACGGCCATGGCGGGCGAGCCCCGCTGGTCCACCGCCATGGACCCGGTGCCGCCGTTCCTGCCGCGCCGGGTGGAAAGCTTTCCCACCTTTTATGAATGGTTCGCCACCACTGAATTTCAGCTGGGCTGGAATAATTACCATGAGCTATTACGCCAGACTAACCTGCTGACTCAATGGCAGGAGAAGCTGCCGGCCTTCGAGACATTGATGGCTGCCCATCGGCGCAAGCAGAACGAAACCCGGCCTGCGGCGAAGGCGTTACTGGACGATTTGTCGCAGCAGGATTTCCAGGGCCGCATGACCCGGCTGCAGCGCCGTTATGATGAGGCCGTGGCCAAACAGGACCCGTTACCCTTCGCCACGGACAAGGAGCGCAAGCTCTGGGAGGCGCAGCAGAATGCCCAGCAGCGCACCGATGGCTGGGGCAAGCGAAAGCGTCCGGATGTGACCGCCAAGCTGGATTTCTACAAAGGCTTGCTGCTGTGGGAAATGCAGGAAGATATCGTGCCACGCCAGTGGGAACGCCAGCATCAACTTAATGACATTGATGGGTTGCTGGAGCAGACCCGTGTGCTGCGCAGCCGTGTGCTGTTTGCCACATACCGTTCTGCGCGGTTGGAGGACTTCACCCAAGAACTGAATGAATTGACCGGCGAGCTGGAACGTTTGCAGCGGCGTGGAGCGCTCTTGATGCGTCGCCAGCAGTACGGGTTGCAGGCGTCCGCCTACCAACAGGTCACCGAAACCCGCAATCGTTTGAAGCGCTTCAGTGCCTCGGCCCATGAAGGCCTGGCCGATCTCTATCACCGCGCGTTGCGTCGCAGTCGCGAGCGAGAGCAGGCGCCGGACGATGCAGCGCCCCAATCACCAGACTTTCCCTTGCAGCCGCCCATGGGCTCGCCCCGGTGACGGCGCAATTATTGGACTCCTTGCGCCACCGGGGCGAGGGGTTCGACCTGATCAGTGGCGCGGCGTTTGCGCCGGCGGATTGGGACCTTTACCCCGATGGTGAGAGTTCCGATTGTTGGCGAGGTTACGTGTGTCATTACGCGATGGAGGATGGCGGCCTTTACCTGGCAGAGCTGGCCCTGTGCGCGCCCCCGAGCGGGTTGCTCGGTGTGGATGAGCAGGGTGAGATAATCACCGTCCCGGCGCGCTGGCCCGCGCTCAACGGGGTGGCGGCGGAACGGGTCAGCGGCGGCATGCTGCCCTGGCGCTACCCGGCGTTGCACCTTTTCCTTGGTTTTACCGGCACGTTGTTGCTGGGCCAAACCCTGCGGGAAGACAGCCTCTACCTGGCCGGTGCGGCGGATTTCCCGCAGGAGGAGGATTACCACGAGGTCTGGAGTCTGCAGTTGGAACAGGGCCGGTTGTGTGGTGAGGCGCGGGTCGGGAAGTGATGTCGGATTACGCCTTTCAGGCTAATTCAACGTACAAAACATTATTGCGTCAGGCTCCAGGCGTCAGGGGTGTACGCTTTCAGCCACCGGTCAGGTCATCGGAGTAAGTCACGTTACCCTTCCGGTCAATGATGATGGCCGAGGTGTCGGGCAGGCGGTTGATCAGCGCCAGGCCTTTTTCGACGCCCAGCACAAAGACGCTGGTGGACAGTGCGTCGGCATCAATACTGTTGGCGCACAACACGGTGACGCTGGCCAGGCCATCGATGCTTTTGCCGGTCTTCGGCGACAGGATGTGATGAATGCGGCGGCCATCCTGAATGAAGTAACGCTGGTAATCCCCCGACGTGGACATGGCCAGGTCTTCTATGGGCAGTTTCATGGCAATGTCCTGCTTGCTGCGCGGATGTTGAATGCCCACTTCCCAGGGGCGGCCGCGGTGGTCGCCCAGCACATAGCTGTCGCCGCCCAGTGACAGGTAGGCGTGTTCGACGCCAGCCTCTTTCAGCAAGGCGATGCCCTGGTCAATTGCGTACCCCTTGGCGATACCGCCCAGATCGATACGGGTGCCGGGGTCACGGAAACGCACCTTGTCCGGCGCGGTCAGCTCAATGCGGTCGGCGCCGATATGCTGGTTCGCAGCGGCCAGTTCGGTATCGTTCGGCGCCTTGCCTTCGCGGTAATCGTAAAGGTGGCCGGCACTGGCAAAGGTAATGTCGAAGGCGCCGTCAGTGAGCCGGTAGTAATCCAGTGAGCGCGCCAGCAGCTGATAAAACTCTACGCTGATGGTTTGTGTCTTCTCGGCCGCATGGGCGTTGACCCGGGCCAGTTCACTGGTCTCGACCCAGGGGGACAGCAAGACGTTCAGGCGCGCCATTTCCTCTTTCAGTGCGTCGAACAAGGGCGCTGCATCCTGCTCTGACCACAGTGTGACGCTGGCTCGGGTGCCCATCACATCCCAGTCCTGTTGTTGCCACTGTGCCTGGGCCGGCACGGCCAGTAGCAGTAGCAAGGGCGCGATGATCAGCGCGTTCAGGCGCAGAGAAAACGGGAATAAAACCATGTCAATCGTCTTTGGGTTATCAGCAGCTGTGCGGTAGAGCAGTGTACCTGCCGGGACGGTTCTGTGCTGCCCCGGCAGGGTTGGTCAGGAGGAGGAAGGAAAGATGGGGCCGCTGACAATGGGGTTGAAGGCGGCCAGTTTATCCAGCGAGGCGGCGTTGCCTAGGCTGTGGTTGGGGAAACGGGCGCTGAAGTTGCCCAGCTCACCGTGCAGGGCCATGTAGTTCAGCCACACGGTTTCTGCCAGCAGGTTCACGTTATTGGCGGCCGGGGTGCCGGCGGTTTCCACCGAGGCGTCGCTGCGCATCCAGCCCAGTTGCTGATGGTTTTCGGCGCTGCCACCGTTGGTGTTCAGGGTCGGGCGGCCGTTGGGGTTGTAGACCAGGAAGAACGAGGCGGCGGTGGAGGAATTGTCGCCGGTCCATTCGCCCTTGCCGCGGCCATTGGTGGAATCATCGATGCGCCCGTTGCTGGACACGGAGCCGTCGCTGAACACATATATCATCAATGGCATGTTGCGGCGACGGGCGTATTCCAGGCAGGCGCCCATGCAGCGCCCGGCGCGCAGGTCGCGTTGTTCGCCTGTGCCTCGCTCACCGGTGTGGTAGTCGAAACCGCCCATGGATACACAGCCTGCGCCGGCGTAACCGTTAACCACCAGTTTCATGATGGACGCCGTTTTCTGAAATTCCCGATCATTCAATTCCGCTTCGGAGAAAATGCTGAGGATGTCTGTGTCCTGGCTAATGTTCAGGGCGGAGGGGTCGCCATAGCGGTCGGTAATATCCGCGGCCTCTACATAACCACAGCGCAGCAGATCGCGAAGGTTGGCACGCCGATTGGCATCGGTGAGACCACTGTCGATACGGTCGATGCGCTTGTGGCTGATGCGGGCAATGGATTCCATCACTGACACGGCATCGTCCTTGGAGAGCAGGCCAACCAGCTTGCCGGTGTCCACCAGGCCGGTTACGTCGGTGCCGCGGTCCACCTTGGTGGGGCGGGCTGAGGCAATAATGGAGCCGTCCGGGGACATGGAGTTACCGCCTGACAGGGAGCTGCGTGAGCCGATCAGGGACAGCAGTTCGCCGTCAGCGCCGGCATTGAAGATGCCGTACATGGGGTTGTGAGGGTTGTTGGCAGTATCGTTTTCGGAGCGCGCAGGAATGACGCAGCCATTCACGTTGCCCATGGCGCCGGGGGCTCTTTCCTGGATGCCGCGCAGAAAGGGTGAGTCACTGTGGAACGCCAGCCCCAGGTCGGTGTTGACCACGCCGGGGTTGTTGTTGGGCGCTATGTCGCCTGGCAGGCCCAATTTGGAGTAGCCGGCACTGCTGAGAAAATCCAGCTGGCCTCCCTGGCCGCCCACCAGCACATTGGAGCCGGCGATATTGGCGCCGCCGGCCAGGTCGAAACAAATAAACGGAATCTTGCCGGCACCGGCACCGAGGATGCCGCAATCGGATTTGATGGTTTCCAGGTCGCCCTGCAGGGCCGCCATGGCCTCGCGGGGGTTACTGAACAAGCCGAACAGGCCCACGCTGCCGAAGGCCGCGCCGGATACCAGCCCGCGCCCGAGCATATCGCGACGGCTGATGGGTTTGCCGTGGCCCAGATTCAGCAGTGGGGCGTCGGGGTGCATGGCCTGTGGTTTTTTCATCATTCTTTTCATGGTCGAACCCCTTATTGAAACAGCATGGTGGCGCTGCCCAGCATGGCGGCACAGGCCGCCTTAGTGGCGGTGGCAGTGCGTTCCACACAGCCGCTGCTGCATTGGGTCAGGTTGGTATTGAACAGCAGGTCTTCCAGTTCGCTTTCGACGCCGTTGCGGTCTGGCTGGCTGTCCTGACCGTTCCCGACCATGCGTTCAAACAGCGGTGAGATGACCCAGTCTTTCCAGTTCTGCTGGCTGAGCGTGTCGGCGCCGACGTTATAGTTCATCCCCACGAACAGCGGTTCGATGCTGGTGTCATTGTTGCTCTCTGCTTCCACCAGTGCGTTGCAGTATTCGATGGCCAGCTGGGCTACCCCCACTTGATGTGCAGTCAGGAAGGCTTCGATATTTTCCTCGCTGGGCAATTGGGCGCGCAGGCGTTGGTAGGTGTCCGGCACCTCGCCGTAGCCTTCAGGTACGCCGGTGAGCTGGCTCATGGTGGCGTTGATTTCGGCAAAGTTACGCAGCCCGGGCATCGGTTGCTCTCCGTACTGGTTCGGTGTCAGCGGTAGGGGCTGCGGCTCGGTATGCACATTGGTGTGGCCTCCCAGACGCTCAAAGGTGAGGAAAAACTCATCGTTTTCCTGGCCTTGTTCTACCGGCAGCAGGGTGCCCAGGCGAGACAGGGTTTCGCCCTGTTCGCTATAGCCCTCGCCGCCAACCAGGGTGTCCACCATGGCAAAGGACTGGGCCACGTCCGGGACGCGGCCGTTAACGCCCAGGCGCAGGCCCTGCAGGGCCACTTCTGTGTCCACGATGTCCTGCTCCAGGTTGATGAAGTAGGGGGCGGCGAACAGATAGCTGTAATTATCAAAGCGGGAAACTTCGAACACCAGGTAGGCACCGGGCTGGTCAATCAGATGGCCGATGTAGAAGGGCAAGAAGTAGCGTTCGCCTACCCCGGCGGCAAAGTTGGTGCGGATCTGTTCGCCAGTGAGCGCGCGATTATGGATGGCGGCAAAACGGATCACCCCTTCCCAGGGGCGATCACTGGAGGCTTCGTTGCCGAGTACCAGGGCGAAGGTGTCGTCCCAGGTGTTGAGCAGGCCCGGGGTAACTGGATCGGTGGCAGCATTCAATTCGCCATTGATGTAGATCTGGCGACCGTTCACCGGGTCGAAGGTCATCGCCACATGTTGCAGGCTGGCTTGCAGCGGATCGTCAGCGGTGGCCAGTACCAGCTCGCCGTTACTGTCGGTGGCTTCACCGATGCGCTGGTAGGCCAGGTAATTGCTGCCGCTCTGCGCCAGTGTCAGGTTGCGGGCCATGGTGCCGGCAGAGTAGCTGATGATATGAGCATCGTCCTGGCCGGTGCTGGCGGGAACCAACCAGGTTTCCAGGGTCAGCTCGCCGGTGGCGGCAATCAGGTCGGTGAGTTTTTTGCTGGTCTGGGTGCTGCCCTGGGCCTTGCCGCCGTTAAGACGGATACCCCAGCCGCCTTCCCAGGCGACGTCGCCACTGAATTGCAGGTGGATCGTCGGGTCCACGCCGGAGGAGTCGTAGGCGGTAAGGCCTTCGCCGGTTTTGAATTCATAGCGGGCGACCACGTTGCTTTCGTAGCGTCCGCCTCCGGCGGCCAGAGTGCCGTCGTCCACGGTCAGTGCCTTGCTCAGCACCAGGTCGCCATCCGGGGCGGTAGCGGTAATGTTATTGGCCATGGCGCGAATGGCGTCTTCCATGGCGTCCGCATCGCTGCTGCAGCTGTCGCTCCAGCAGTTGTGGTTATCTTCGCGCAGACGCTCCACCAGGCGGCTGAGTGCCGGCTGATTCAGGTCAATCTTGCTTTGCGCGGCACTGTAAGCCTCGCCCACATCGTCGGAGGCCAGATAAGGCGCCTGCGGGGTGGCAGCATCGCTTTGGTGGCACTCGCTGCAGTGCGGTTCCAGTAGCGGGTAAACGGTGGTTTCGAACAGCCCGCTGTCCTCCGGGAAGTTTTTACTGTCGCCGGGGTCGTAAAGCGGTGGCTTGTCCAGTTCGGTAGTGCCGCCACCCAGGCCGAGAGTTTCCCCGGCCCAGGCGCTAATCCAAGTGCTGATTTGGTCGGCACAGACCTGTGGGTCCGCTTCCCAGCAGTTATGACCGCCGGCCACTTTCTGCACCATGCGGGACGCGGCTGGCTGGTTCAGGTTGATCAGCGGGTTGGCGGCGGCGTAGGCGTCGTTGATGTTGCCGGTCTGCACAAAGGCTGGCTGCTGGTTACGGTGGCAGGCGCCGCAGCGTTGTTCACTGACCAGGTTGTTCCAGATATAAATTTTGAACGCGGAGATGTCGGCGTTGCGTGGTGCGGGCCCTTTGTAGTTTACGCCGCTATTGCTGCCGCCGGTGTCCACGTTCGGTTGCGTATCCGCGCCACTGCCACTGCCGCCACAGCCACTGAGAAGAGTAACAATCAGGCTGACCAGCAGGGCCGCTGTGCGAGGGTGAGTAAGCTGAAGGTAAGACATGCGTTACTCCCCCATGCAATAGATGGCCGCATCGGAAAACAGAGTTTTCATGCGGTAGTTATCGTTTTTGAAGTGGCTGGTCATGCTGGCCAGCTCGGCGGTGTCGGCACCGTCGGCGGGCTTGCGCAGGCACACGGTCTGGAACACTTTTTCGGTCTGGCAGGTGGCGAACACTTCACTGTGGGCCAGTTCCTTACCCATGCTGGCGGCGCCTTCGCCGCTGCCGGAAAGACTCGGGTCCCAGCCCAGGTTGGCATTAGGCCCCTTGCGCCAGTAGTTGTCCCAGCTGTTGTCGGGGGTGATGTAGCCCCAGGGGAAGTTGTTGCCGTTGATCAGGTATTTTCCTTGCACCCGGGTACCTGTCTCGGCGTCGTTGCCGCTGTTGTAAACCATACGGCCGCCATTACCTTCCTGTTCGTCTTCCCAGTCGTAGTAGGCAAAGGCCTGGGCCAATGGGTCCATGCCGCTGTGGCAGCCGATACAGCTGTTGCGGAAGATGCGGCTATCGCCACCGGGGCTGCGGCTCACGTCCTGGCGGATGCGGTCGGAGGGGCGGGTGGTGTCCTTGACCTGTTCCAGGTCCCGGCACATGTGGTTCATCATCGTGAAACGCAGCATGGCCCGGTTGGTACCGGCATAGAAAAAGGCGTTGGCGGCGGCGCGGGAGGTAAGTACACCCGCCACGGCTTCGGCAGGCGTGCCGTACTGGCTGGCCTGGCTGCTTTCGGTAAGCACCGTGCTCAGGTCGGCGTGCTGATCTTCCAGCGCCTGGTAATGGGCGTTGCTGGAGGGGGACGCCGCCGGGTTGGTGTTGCCCACATAGAGCAGGTCGCTGTAGAGGATACGACGGAAGTCCACGTCGTCACGGACCACGCCGATGATGGTGGCGGTGTAGTCGTTGAGCGGGGCGAACACATCCTGGGCTTCGTTGGTCCAGGGGGTGGCGAACTGCTTGATGGTGACGTTGTAGAAGGCCGGATTGTCCATGGCCAACTCGGCGGCGTCGGCTGCCTGGTTATTATCGATCAGGTTTGCCATTTCGGTCAGCGTTGCGGCATCGGCCGGTACGCCGGCAAGTCGATTGTGAATGCGCTGAGCCTGATCCCGGCTGTTTGCCGTTGCGGTGGCAGGCACCGCCATGACAAGCGCGATCAGTATGATCCCCCGGTAGCCTTTCATGGGCTTGGTCCTTGTTGTTCTCTATGAGCACCGCGCCCGCATTATGCGTTCGCCGGCAAGCCAGTAGTGATAATGATATTACCGTTTAACAGATTTCCCGTATCCCGTGAGTATTCTGTATGACATTCTGCGTCACTCTCTGTGATGTGACGCCCAGAAATTTAAGAAGATATTCGTGATACTGATGTAAACCTACGAAATACGGATGAACGGGTGAAAATAATAAAGCGTATTGGGGGGCTTGGCCTACTGGGGTTGCTGGCAACGCTGGTTGGCTGTGGAGGCCTGGATGGAAGCGAGCAGACGCAGGACCCGACCGTGACCGCGATCCCGGTGGCCTACGTGCAGCGTACTCCGCCCCAGTCTGACATGGACGAGATGGCACAGGAGACCCTGGAAGACCCGGCGGTGTTCCAGGCCGGTGCCCGCTTGATGGTGCGCGACAGCGCATCGTCCCGAGCCGAGGCCCGGGATGTGACCACGGCGCGGCTGGGTGTTGGCCACGATATCCGTGATCTCAGTGTCAGCCCGGATGGGACGCGACTGCTTTTTGCTGCCCGCGCCCCGGAGATTCCTGATGCGGATGACGACGAACAACCCACCTGGAATGTTTGGGAATACGATTTCCAGAGGGGGGCGATCCACCGCCTGATCAGCAGCGACCTGCTGGCTGAAGAGGGACAGGACCGTTACCCCGCCTATCTGCCCGATGGGCGCATTGTCTTCTCTTCTACGCGCCAGCGTCAGGCCCGGGCGCGCCTGCTGGATGAAGGCAAGCCTCAATTTTACCCCCTGGAAGAAGGGCGTGACGTGAGTGCCTTTGCGCTGCACGTGATGCAGCCGGATGGTTCCGATATTCAGCAGATCACCTTCAATATGAGCCACGATGTGGCGCCGCTGGTGAAGGCGGATGGCCGGGTGGTCTTTCTGCGCTGGGACAACAAGGACAATGAAGACCGTTTTGACCTGTACCGGGTGAACCCGGACGGAACCGCCCTGACACCTCTGTATGGGGCTGAGAGCCATGCGCTTACCGGTAACACCCGTCGTGAGTTCCTGCCGTTATCCTTCATGGGCGATGGCCGTTTGCTCACGGCTATCCGGTTGCGTGAAACCGCCGCCGGGCAAATGGAACCGGTGGCGATTGATATCGATAACTTTGTTAACCGGGACGGCCCCTTGTTCGGCCGGGTGGCAGGGCAGGCGGAACAGTCTCTGCCTGGCCCGGATGCCACGCTGACCGGCGACATTTCGGTGGCCGGACGTACAGCGGACCTGGTCAGCCTGAATGATGGCACCGGGCGTTACCTGATGGCCTGGTCGCCATGTCGCCTGCTGGACGGCGCGGTGTTGCGCCCTTGTACCGATGAGTACCTGCAGCAAGGCCTGCCGGAAGCCGAGCCGGCGTTCGGGCTGTGGATTCTGAATCCATCAGAAGGGACGCAGTTGCCGGTGGTGCAGCCCCAGCAGGGGTTGTGGATTACCGAACTGGCGGTGGCCACACCCGGTAACTTGTCGGCGGTGGTGCCGGCCTCGGATCGGGACGAGGATCTGGCCGATGCCAATATGGCGCGTATCGACATCCGCAGCGTTTACGATCTGGATGGCGGTTTCTCCAGTTTCATGAACCCGGGCCTGCCGGGAATCAATTCGATTGCCGATTTCAGTGACCCGGCCCAGGTAATGCCGGACGAGCGGCGGGTGCGTTTCCTGCGTATTACCAAAGGCGTGCTGATTCCCAACGAAGACGTGCGTGATATCAGTGGCGCCCAGTTTGGCCGGGCGGCCAATTTTGGCATGCGCGAGATTGTCGGCTATGTGCCAGTGGAGCCGGATGGCTCCGTGCGTGCCAGGGTGCCGGCGGATGCGCCGCTGGGACTGCAACTGGTGGATGCAGAGGGCAAGGCCGTGTTCAGCCGTCATGGCGCCTGGTTGAACCTGCGTCCCGGGGAAACGCTGCAATGCCAGGGTTGTCACCGGACCAATAACCCCCAGCCCCATGGCCGCACCGATGGCATGGCGCCGTCGATCCATGCTGGCGCGCCCTTTACGGGGCAGCCGTTCCCCAATAGCCGGGCGGATGTGGTGCCGTTTGCCGATGCCGGGGAAACCATGGCCCAGGCTCTGGCCCGTTTCCTGCCAGACAGTGAATGGCCGGACATCAATATGCAGGCCTTTGACGCCTGGAGTGATCCGGCGCCGGCCCCGGCGGATGAGCTGCGGCTAAGCTATGACGATCTGGAAACCGCTGCCCCCGCCACGTCGGCCTGCCAGACCCAGTGGCAGCCGGAATGCCGGACCGTGATTCATTATGAAGACCATATTCAGCCGATCTGGGATCTGCCGCGGGTGGTGGATGTGGGGGGGGTGATGGACGATCGCACTTGTTCGTCGTGCCATAACCGTCGTGATGCCATGAATGCCCTGCAAGTGCCACCTGCCCAGCTGGAGCTCACTGGTGAGGCGTCATCCGCCCAGCAAGAGCAGCCCACCAGTTACCGGGAATTGTTGTTCAACGACAATGAACTGGTGCTGGAAGACGGCGCTCTGGTGGACAACCTGGTCATCCTCACCGATGGTGAAGGCAATGTCGTTTACCAAACCGATGAAGACGGCGAGTTGATTCTGGATAACAATGACAATCCGATTCCCGTCACGGAGACGGTGGCTGTGTCTGCGACCCTCCGGGCTGGGCAGGCACGCAACTCCGGCGCCTTCTTTGATCGATTCGCCACTGGTGGCGTTCACGAAGGCTGGCTGAGTGCGGCGGAGCAGCGCCTGATTGCCGAATGGATCGACCTGGGGGCGCAGCTGTATAACGACCCCTTCCGGGTGCCGGAAAACTGAGCGGGCTTTCCCGCGCGTTGAAATGTATTGGAAAGGAGACGCACCCGGTGCGCCTTGTTGTAGTCCTTTTATCACTGATTGCGGTACTGCCGGCCTGGGCTGAGCCAGAGACCGGGCCAGAAGACGCCAAAGCAGATACCGCGCCGGTGCGCGTAAAGGTGTCGGAGCCCTTTGTGGAAATCCACACTGGTCCGGGCCGCGGCTATCCGGTGTTTCATGTTGTGGAGCGCGATGCCCCGCTGACCCTGGAATATCGCCGTGCCGGCTGGATCAAGGTCAGCACCGTGCGTGGCCGGGTGGGCTGGGTGCCCCGTGAGGCCCTGCTGGCGACCCTAGATGGCAGCGAACAAACCCCCGAGATGAAAAATCTGGGCCAGGAAGCATTCCAGTCCGGTCACTGGCAGGCATCGGTGCTGATGGGCGAGCTGGATGAAGTGACCTCACTGGCGTTTGCGCTGGGTTACCGGGTGACGGAAAACCTGTCCGCCGAAGCCATGTTCACCCAGGCCAGTGGCCCTTTCGCCAATAACAAGCTGATCGACATTAACTTGCAGCACGAGATGTTCCCGCGCTGGCGGGTCTCTCCTTATGTCATGCTGGGCACCGGGCGCGCCAAAATTGAGCCCCGGGCCACGGTGGTGACACCGGAAAACCGTGATGAGAACTTTGCTTTCGCAGGGGCGGGCCTGAAAGCCTACCTCTCGCGAGGGTTTGTTCTTCGCGGCGAATACCGAAGCTACGTGCTGTTCACCCAGGAAGACGACAACCGGAATTTGGAAGAATGGAAACTCGGTTTCTCTGTACTGTTTTAACGGCGTCCCTGCTGCTGCCGCTACAAAGCCTGGCGGCAGAACAAGGTGACGACAACAAGACCACCGTCCGGGATGCGGATGCGGAATCCGTGCTCGATCCGCGCATCGAACGCCGTCATATCAAAGAGGCGGACATCGACGCGGAAAATTTTGAAATCGGCCTCTACACCGGCATCCTCTCCATTGAGGATTTCGGTAGTGACCCGGTGCTGGGTCTGCGACTGGATTATCATCTGTCTGAGGATGTGTTCCTGGAAGGTAGTCTGGGCCGCTCCAAGGCCGGGGAAACCAGTTTTGAAACACTGAATGCGGGTGTGCAGCTGCTCACTGATGATGAGCGCGAATACACCTATTACCAGGTGGGTGTGGGTTACAACCTGCTCCCGGGTGAGGCGTTCCTGTCGGAAAATCGGGCCTACAACAATGCCTTGTATTTACTGGGTGGTGCCGGCATGACGGATTTTGCCGGCGACGACCAGTTCACCTTGAGCCTTGGCGTGGGCTACCGCCTGTTGATCAATGACTGGATGGCGGTGCGCGTGGACATGAAAGATCACATCTTCAACCTGGATGTGCTGGGTGAAGACAAAACCACCCACAACCTGGAATTAACCGCAGGTATCGGTGTGTTTTTCTGATCACGCAGAACGAACGCATGCGGAATAAAAAAAGCAGGTAAATACAGTGAGGGGAAGCACAATGAAAAAATGGCTATCGGGGGTGCTGTGTGGCGCGCTGTGTGTGTGGAGCCTGGGGGCGAACGCGGATGCCACCGGCCCGGCTCCGGACTTTACCCTGAAATCCAGCAGTGGCGAAAACGTCAAGCTTAGCGAGCTGCGCGGCACGGTAGTGCTGCTGAACTTCTGGGCGTCCTGGTGCGGCCCATGCCGGACGGAAATGCCCTTGTTGGATGAGCTCTATCAGGAATACCGGGATTACGGCTTCACTATATTGGGTGTGAATCTGGACGAAAATCGTGATCAAGCTAACCTGCTGCTAGACAAAATTCCGGTGACCTTTCCGGTGCTATTCGATCCGACTAATAGCACCAGTGAGACCTACCAGGTGGATGCCATGCCGACCACGGTCCTGATTGATCGCAATGGCAAGGTGCGCTATCACCACCGCGGCTACAAGGACGGCTATATGGATCACTACCGGACCGAGGTGAAGGAACTGGTGCTCGAATAATGCGACAGACCGCGCTGATTTCCCTGTTGATTGCTGCTGCTCTGAGCGGTGGCTGTTCATCCGTGCAGCCCTGGCTTAAGCCTTACGAGCGTGCCCGACTAGCCGACCCGGTGATGAACCCTGCGGCTAACCCTGCATCGGATAACTACATGCACCACGTACATCAGGCCCGTGAAGCCATGCGCGGAGCAGAGGGTAGTGCCGGCGGAGGCTGCGGATGCAATTGATGTGGGGGCTGCGAGTCGGGGTACTGTGGTTGCTGACCGCCAGTGCGTTCGCGGCGGTATTGCCGGAAGATCGCTTGGACGTGTTGCGCCATGCCTACGATGGCGGCGGTATGGATATCAAAGGCCCGTCGGTGTTAGTGCGCAAGTCTTTTGCTGACAAATTGTCGGTGCGTGCCAATTACTATGTGGATAAGGTGTCAGCGGCCTCCATTGATGTGGTGACCAGTGCCAGTCCGTACTCCGAGGAACGTACTGAAAAAAGTGTCGGCATCGATTACCTGGCGGGCAAAGCCATTTATTCACTGAGCTACGGCAACAGTGAGGAAAGTGACTTTGAAGCCAACTCGGTGCACTTTGACATGAGCCAGGATTTTTTTGGTGACCTGACCACCCTGAGTCTGGGGTATTCAAAAGGATGGGATGAAGTATTTCGTACCGGAGACAACAGCTTTGCTGAAGAAGCCGATCGCCAGCACTTTCGCATTGGTTTGAGTCAGGTTCTTACCAAAAACCTGATCGGCAGTATTGGCCATGAATTGATCACCGATGAGGGCTACCTGAATAACCCCTATCGGTCGGTGCGCTACCTGACCTCACCGAACAGCTATAGCTTTGAGTCAGAGCGCTACCCAAATACCCGCACCAGTGAAGCCACTGCTATCCGGTTGTCCTATTACCTGCCGTGGCGCGCCGGTTTGCACGGCGAGTACCGAGTTTACAGTGATTCCTGGGGGGTCGATGCGAATAGCTGGCAGCTACAGCTAATCCAGCCTATTGGCCAGCGCTGGACCGTGGAAACCCGTTACCGGAGCTATCAACAGGGCGATGCGGATTTCTATGCGGACTTGTTCCCGTTCCAGAATTCCCAGAACTTTCTGGCCCGCGACAAGGAGCTGAGTGAGTTCTCGTCCACGGTGCTTGGTGTGGGTGTGGGGTTCCAGTTCAGCAAACCGAATTGGGGTACCATCGATAAAGCCGGCCTACACCTGTGGGTGGATAAATTCAGCTTTGACTATGACAACTTCCGCGACATCCGCGTGCAAACCACGCCGGGCACAGAGCCGCTGTACAACTTCGATGCCACGGTAACGCGATTACTGTTTACGTTGTGGTATTAGGTTCGCACCATGCACCATGCTGGCACCTCCGTGTTGCATGATGCGTGCAGCGTGCTGCGTCTCTATAAGCAGCGTCTCTTATAACGAATCCGTCAACAAAATCCCGAAGCTGTAGCGGTTTTCATAATTGTCGTAGTTAATTAGCGAATCCCCATAACCGGTAAATACCTGCACCAGGCCCTTGAAGCGTTTGCTGAGCGGGAAGGAATAGTTGATGCGGGCGGCGCCCTTGTTTTCGGAGCGCAGATTATTGCGCAGCATCAGTTCCACCACGTGGTTGCCGAACGGGCGTGCGACTTCCAGTTCAAAGTTACCCATGTACTTTTCGATATCCGGGTTGTCGTCACCACGAGGATCCAGCGGCTCGTCTTTTTCATCTTCAGGTATGCGATACCAGGGTTTGAAGGACCAGTAATAATCGTTGGTCTTGAAAATATAGTTCAGGAATACCCGGTTCCAGCTGCGCGATACCGGTACATCCTGGCCGTTGGATTCATGCACCACACCCACGGCGAGTAGCTCCGAGTCCAGCGGGCCGAACTGCCAGTCGATGGGTTTGGTAATGAACAGCTCGGGCTCGTAGTTGGCTTCGCGGAACGGAGCGGACAGGTCACTGTTGTAAGCCTGCCAGTAGAAAGTGCCGGTGAAGGCCATCCACAAGGTAATGTCATCAACGATCTTTTCCTTGATCGGCGCTTTCAGTGAGAGCTGAAACTTGACCTCGGTGGGCTGCAGGTCACTGTCGTTCTTGGTGGGATCGTTCCATTGCCGGTTGGACCAGTAACTGTAGGGCAAGAGGTAGTTGCGCCGATGAGGCGTGATGACAAACGGATTGCCCTGGGTGGTGTTTTCCAGCGCCAGCCTGGCCCGTAACGCGTCTTCATGGGCGCTGATTTTTTCCTGTTCTTCGCCGTTGGTGCACCAGCCCCGCATTTCCTGCAATGTTACTTTGCCGTTGGCGGTTTGGGCGCTGCGCAGCAAACAGTTATTGAGCTTTTGCTCTTCGGTCATGCTGGTGGGGGCGGTATCCGGAACGGGAGTGTCGTTGCTGGCGGCTTCTTGCGCGGACAGCGGCGAACTGGCCAAAGCCAGGGCGAAACAAAGCCGTTTATGCATACAGGCCTTCCTGTGGCGAATTGTTATGTGGCGAGGTGCGATTTATGGGGCCAAGTATTACAGCGATTGTGCTTCTTCATCACTCATGGAGCGAGCTTGCTCTTCCAGCATGACAGGGATGCCATCGCGCACCGGGTAGGCCAGGCCGCTGGCCTTGCACTTCAGTTCGGCGGCTTTTTCGTCGTAGATCAGCGGCGCTTTGCTCACCGGGCAGACCAGGATGTCCAACAGATTCGGGTCAATCATTTCGCTATTCCTTAACAGGCGGTTAAACCGTAATCCCGCGAGTATACCGAAACCCGAGGGGCTTGAGAGGCCACCGGAGGCAGACCGACGCTTTTTTACGGTTGCCGGGTAAATGCCTTTTAAATCAGCGCAGTTAGCTGGCAAACGGTAGTTTCAAACGCTTGTTTGACTTGCGGGTCACAAATAGGGCTGGAGACGTGCCGGAACCCTGACCTAAGATTAGCCCACTTAAAAGAGTGGCGAGCTGCGGCCCGCCTCATTGTCACCGGTAATTTAAGGGAGATTTGAGATGCCGGATTACAAGGCTCCCCTGCGCGATATGCGCTTTGTACTGAATGAAGTGCTGGATCTGGATGGCCACTACGCCAGCCTGGGTCTGGAAGATATTAACAGCGAACTGCTGAATGCTTTCCTGGAAGAAGGCGCCAAGTTTTCCGAAAACGAGCTGGCTCCCCTGAACCGTTCCGGTGACGAGGAAGGCTGTGGTTTCGATAACGGTGTGGTAACTACGCCGAAAGGCTTTAAAGAAGCCTACGCTAAATACGTGGAAGGTGGATGGCCGGCCATGGGCGGCGACCCGGAGTTCGGCGGGCAAGGCCTGCCCGGTTCTGCCAGCATCGCGATTTCCGAAATGACCGGTTCCGCCAACTGGTCCTGGAGCATGTACCCGGGCTTGTCCCACGGTGCGGTTGCGACCATTGAAGAGCACGGTACCGACGAGCAGAAAAACGGCTACCTGCCCAAGCTGACCAGCGGTGAGTGGACCGGCACCATGTGCCTGACCGAACCGAGCTGTGGTTCCGACCTGGGTATCCTCAAGTCCAAGGCCGAGCCTAACGCAGACGGTTCCTACAGCATCACCGGCACCAAGATCTTCATCTCCGCCGGTGAACACGATATGGCTGAGAACATCGTTCACATCGTGCTGGCGCGCCTGCCGGGTGCACCGAAAGGCACCAAGGGTATCTCCCTGTTCATCGTGCCCAAGTTCATGACCGACGGTAACGGCGGTGTGGGCGAGCGTAATGCGGTGACCTGTGGTTCCATCGAACACAAGATGGGCATCAAGGCGTCCGCCACCTGTGTCATGAACTTCGACGGCGCCACCGGCTACCTGATCGGCCCGGAGAACAAAGGCCTGAACTGTATGTTCACCTTTATGAACTTCGCCCGTCTCGGCACCGCTATCCAGGGTGTTGCGCATGCTGAAATCGGTTTCCAGGGCGGCCTGACCTACGCCAAGGACCGTCTGGCCATGCGTAGCTTGTCCGGCCCGAAAAACCCGGAAGGCCCGGCGGACCCGATCATCGTTCATCCGGACGTGCGTCGCATGCTGCTGACCTCCAAGGCGTTTGCCGAAGGCGGTCGTGCGCTGGTTTACCTGTGTGCCCAGCTGGGTGACAAGGTGAAGCTGGAGAAAGACGAAGCGGCTCGTAAGGAAGCTGACGACCTGATGGCGCTGCTGACACCGATCGCCAAAGCGTTCGTGACAGAAGCCGGTCTAGAAGCGGCCAACCACGGTGTGCAGATCTACGGTGGTCACGGCTTTATCCGCGAGTGGGGCATGGAGCAAAACGTGCGTGATGCGCGTATCTCTACCCTGTACGAAGGCACCACCGGTATCCAGGCCCTGGATCTGCTGGGCCGCAAAGTGATGATGACTCAGGGGCAGGCCCTGCGTAACTTCACCAAAATTGTGCACCAGTTCTGCGAAACCCATGCAGACAATGCTGACCTGAAAGAGTTGCTGGAGCCGCTGGCTGCCTACAACAAGGAATGGGGCGAAGTGACCCAGGCCATCGGCATGGAAGCCATGCAGAATCCGGAATACGTGGGCGCCGCCTCCGTGGACTACCTGATGTACTCCGGTTACGTCACCTTGGCTTATCTGTGGGCGCGTATGGCGTCTGTGGCCCACGCTGCACTGGAATCCGGTGCCGGTGACGAGGACTTCTACAAGGCCAAGATCAGCACTGCACGCTTCTACTTTAAGCGTATCCTGCCACGCGTGGCTGGCCATAAAGGCGCCATCGAAGGTGGTCTGGACTGCATGATGGATCTGGATGCAGAACACTTTGCATTCTGATTTTTCCTGTAGATAAAAAAGCCCGCCTTTCATGGCGGGTTTTTTTTTGGTTTTTTTTGGGGTTCAAGATAACGCCAGCCGTGTGAGGTACAACGCCCGGCTGGCGAGAGATGCCGTGCCTGTGGTTGTTGGCGGGCTGATCGTTACTCCCGGTGTTTTTCCGCTATAGTGATGCATTTCAAAAAACGGGGTAACAAGGACGAAGGGGAAATACCCATGAAAAAAGAATTCGCGCTGTTTGTGGTGCTGGTGGTATTGCCGGTAGTGGCATGGCTGGCGGCTACCTTTTATGTGGGCCTGCGTGTTGAGCAGGTGGTTCGCGATGAAGTCGCGAAAATGGAAATTCTGCCGGGCGAGGACGATGTTCTGCTGGATGTGGTGCGTTATGAGCGGGGGCTATTTTCTTCCACCGCACATACCTGCCTGATCATTCAGGGTGAGCTGGCTGCCATGCCGGAGGCCGCAGCGCTGTCTGGTCAGGTGTGTTCGCTAAGCACGATTCATCATGGCCCGCTGGCATTCACCGATGAGGGGCTGCGAGTCGGGCTGGCAAGCACTCGTGAAGTGCTGGATCTGTCAGCGTTGCCGGCCGAAGGGAAGGGACTGATCGAGCAGCTGTTTCAGGGTAAGGCGCCTGTGGTCGGGCACACATTCTATGGCTTTGATGGCAGCGTCCGCATTCGGGTGGCGTTTTCCCCGGTGAATCTGGATTCCCCCATGGGCACGGTTGCGTTGGACCAATTGCAGTTGGACGTGTACCGCCCTGATATTCAAGGCTATCCGGTCAATAGTTTTGTGATCCTTAAAGGGCTGGATATCAACGCACCGCAAGGGCAAGTGGCAATTGAATCGCTGACTGGATCTGTGGATGTGGTAGCTATGTTGGGTGGCACGTTACCGTTAACTGACGTAAACCTTAACGGAGAGGGGCTGCGGTATGCGCAGCATGATCTGTCGTTGCTGGAATTCGATTTTACCCTGAAGGGCAGTAGCCAGAATAAGGGCGATACTCTGGCAGGGAAAAGTGGCCTGTGGTTGGAGAGCGTAGCCGGCGCGATGGTGCCGTTACTCATGGATAGCGCCTACCTGGGCGTGGAATATGGCGGCCTCGACAAGCAGGCGCTGATCAAGGTCAACGCGCTCAACAATGAACTGGACCAGCTGCAAACCAACCTGCTGCTGGGGGCCATGGCGAACAATGAGCCTGCTGATCCGCAGGAAACGGTTGACAGAATAAAGACCCTGATCGACGAGATGATGACCGTGATCGGGGAGCAGTTGCTGCACCCGGGGGAGAGCCAGTTGGCCATGACGTTGCTGGTGGATAATGCCGATGAGCGTCAGCTCAGCCTGGATGCCCGTACCCGCTATCTCGGGATTGAAAGGCGTAACTTGCCTCTGCAAGAGTTGCAGGCGCTCACCGAGCAGCAAATGAACCAGATGCTGGATATCGCTTTGCAAGTAGAGATGCACGAAGCGATTATTCCGCCGCCTCTCGCCATGCAATTGCCCGGCTTGGCATCCCAAGGCGTGGTCGTTCAGGACGGGAGTCGCTGGCGCTCTGTGTTGAATGCCAGCGGTGATGATGTGGTGCTTAATGGAGAGACGATCTCGGTTGCGGTGCTCAAGCAACGCCTTGAAGCGGCCGCCGGGCCTATGGTTGACGTTACGTTGCCAAATGGTGAGGGGGACGTTCAGGTTGCCCCTCAGAAAGAGGGTCGGCCCGCAGAAAAGGGTTTCGTAGCTCACTAGCTCTCATCGGTTACGTCGTTGCTTTTTGTTGACGTCAGGCATCAAGCCTTTGGCTCCTGTTGCCTTTTTCAATTCAGGTGTACTGGTGCATGCTGTAGTGACGCTTCAGGAGTGTGAGCAATGATTAGAGTTGTGGCCTGGCGATTACTGGCGGTGTTTTGCGTGGCTTTGGGGATGATCGGCGTGGTGATTCCCGGCCTGCCCACGGTGCCGTTTTTGTTGCTGGCCGCTTGGGCGGGGACACATGGCTGGCCGCGGCTGGAGGCCTGGCTGCTGGGGCACCCCAGATATGGCTCCAGCATTCGTGACTGGCGCGAACACGGGGCGGTCTCACGTCGGGCTAAAATTGCCGCCTCAGTGATGATGCTGCTTAGTGTGATGATTATTAGTTTTTCCGGTGCTCATGTGGCTGTGAAGCTGGGGGTTCCGTTGATATTGGCGGTGACAGGGGTTTGGCTGTGGGCACGGCCGGAGCCTTGGGGCGCGAATACCGAGCAGGAAAACAAACAGGCGGACCGGTAGTCTTGGTCGGCCTGTTTGTTGTGCCGGGGCCGGTTTCTACACCACGCCCTGTGCCAGCATGGCATCAGCCACTTTGACAAAACCGGCGATATTCGCACCTCGGACATAGTCTGTGGTGCCGTCGATTTTTCCGTACTCGAGGCAGGAGTGGTGGATACGCTGCATGATTGAATGCAATCGCTCGTCCACTTCACCGGACGTCCAGTTTAACCGCAAGCTGTTCTGACTCATTTCCAGCCCGGATACCGTAACCCCGCCAGCATTGGCCGCTTTTCCCGGTGCAAACAGGGTGTCGGCGTCGCGGAAGATATCCATGGCTTCAAGGGTGCAAGGCATGTTTGCGCCTTCGGCAACAACCTGGCAATTATTCCTGATCAGGGTGCGGGCATTCTCGCCGTCCAGCTCATTCTGAGTAGCACATGGAAGAGCGATATCGCAGGGAATGTGCCAGGGGCGTTGGCCCTCCAGGTACTCCGCATCCAGTTCCTGGGTGGCTTCGCTGAGCCGTGCCCGGCGTTCATTCTTCAGCTCGGCAATATAAAGCAAAGCGTCTTCTGTCATTCCCTGTGGGAAAAACAGCGTGCCACTGGAGTCGGAAAGAGTGAGCACCTTGCCACCCAGATCGAGTACCTTTCTGGCGGCAAACTGGGCGACATTGCCAGAGCCGGAAATCACGGTCGCTTTTCCTTCCAGTCCGCTATGGCGGGTTTTCATCATTTCTTCAACGAAATAAACGCAACCATAACCGGTGGCTTCCGGCCGGATGCGTGAGCCGCCGAAGGAGAAACCTTTTCCGGTAAAGGTGCCGGTAAATTCGTTGGTGAGCTTCTTGTACATGCCAAACATGTAGCCCACTTCCCGGGCGCCAACGCCGATATCACCCGCAGGAATATCCAGGTTCGGGCCAATGTGGCGGTACAGTTCGGCAATGAACGCCTGGCAGAACCGCATGATCTCGGCATCGGATTTCCCTTTTGGGTCAAAATCCGCGCCGCCCTTGCCGGAGCCCATGGGCAGGGATGTTAGCGAGTTTTTAAAGGTCTGCTCGAAGGCGAGAAATTTGAGAATGTCCAGGTTAACGGAAGGATGGAAACGCAGCCCGCCTTTGTAGGGGCCGATGGCGCTATTCATCTGCACACGGTAGCCACGGTTGACATGAACCTGACCATTATCATCCTGCCATGCCACCCTGAATTGAATGACCCGTTCAGGCTCAACAAGCCTTTCCAGCAGCCCCATGGACCGATATTTCGGGTTTTGTTCCAGAAAAGGCCAGAGAGAGCGCAAGACTTCTTCGCTTGCCTGATGGAAAGCGGTTTGTTCCGGGTCTCGCTGTTTTATGTGCTGAAGAAAGTCCTGTAACCCTGGTGGCATAAGGGAGTCCTGAGCTTTGGGAGAATGATGTTGCGTTAATTTGGTGCATCATAGTGCACCAAATTGACTCGTTACGGGAGTCCTGTTTCTATTCGGGGTGTATTGGCTGCCCGTGTCGTGCGTCGCTCCTGCAGGGTGGGTGGGCGGCTGGAAGCGCCATAAAGCGGCGAAATACGTGGTATGAACGCCGGGTCACAAATAAGCCTGTAACCCGGCCGCCGGGCTGCCTAAAATTCGCACCCTGCCAACTTTCGGGAGATGTGCAAATGGCGACCTATAAAGCCCCCCTCGAGGACATGCGTTTTGTTCTCAACGATGTGTTCAAAGCGGATCAGCTCTGGGCCTCCATGCCGGCCACCGCAGAGGTGACTCAGGACTTGTCCGATGCCATTCTGGAAGAAGCGGGCAAAATGACCGAAGGCCTGCTCTTCCCGCTGAATCGTAACAGCGATGAGCAGGGCTGCACCTGGAATGACGGGGCGGTGACCACCCCGGACGGTTTCAAGGATGCATTCAAGACGTTCGCCGAAAACGGCTGGAGCGCATTTTCCGGTAACCCGGAATTCGGTGGCCAGGGCATGCCTAAATCCCTGGCGGTGCTGTTCGAAGAAATGATGCATAGCGCCTGTTCTTCGTTTGCCCTGTACCCGGCGCTGACCAGCGGTGCCTGCCTGGCGGTCGACGCCCACGCCTCTGAAGAGCTGAAGGGCCAGTATCTGCCCAAGCTGTACAGTGGTGAGTGGAGCGGCACCATGTGCCTCACCGAGCCGCATTCTGGCACCGACCTGGGCATTCTGCGCACTAAGGCCGTGCCCAACGATGATGGCTCCTTCAACATCACCGGCACCAAGATTTTCATTACCGGCGGCGAGCATGACCTGACCGGTAACCATATCCACCTGGTGCTGGCCAAGCTGCCGGACGCGCCTGCCGGTTCCAAAGGCATTTCCCTGTTCCTGGTGCCCAAGTTCCTGCCCGACGCGGACAACAACCCGGGCGACGCCAATGGCGCCACCTGTGGTTCCATCGAACACAAGATGGGTATCAAGGGGTCCGCCACCTGCGTGATGAACTTCGACGATGCCAAAGGCTGGATTATCGGTGAGCCGAACCAGGGTCTGGCGTGCATGTTCACCATGATGAACTACGAGCGTCTGTCCATTGGTCTGCAAGGCCTGGGCCTGGGTGAAGTCAGCTACCAGAGCGCGGTGGAATACGCCCGCGAACGCCTGCAGGGCCGCAGCGCCACCGGCGCGAAGAACCCGGACGGGCCGGCGGATCCGATCATCGTGCACGGTGATGTGCGCCGCATGCTGATGAATATGCGAGCCATTAACGAAGGGGGCCGTGCACTGGCCGCCTACGTGGGCATGCAGCTGGATACCTCCAAGTTCAGCGAAGACGCAGACGCCAAGAAAAAAGCGGAAGATCGCGTGGCGCTGTTGACCCCGATTGCCAAGGCCTTCTTCACCGACCGTGGCCTGGATACCACCATTACCGGTCAGCAGGTCTTTGGCGGCCACGGTTATATCCGGGAATGGGGCATGGAGCAGTTCGTGCGTGATTGCCGTATTTCCCAGATCTATGAAGGCACCAACGGCATTCAGGCACTGGATCTGGCCGGCCGTAAAGTAGCCCGTAATGGCGGCAAATCCGTGGACGCTTTCCTGGCCGATGCCCAGGCCTGGGTTGACGCCAACGCTAATAACGCCCAGCTGGCTGTGGTGAAAGACGATCTGCAATCCGCGCTGGCGCTGCTGAAAACCGCCACCGATGCGCTACTGGCACAGGCCGGCGATAACCCGGATGCGATCAGCGCCGGTGCGGTGGAATATCTGGATGTCTTTGGTTATGTACTCTACGCATGGCTGTGGGCCCAGATGTTGGCGGCCACCGACGGCCGTGATGATGACTTCGTGAAAGCCAAGCGCGTCACCGGTCAGTACTACTTCCAGCGTGTCCTGCCAAAAGCCCAGTCACTGGTTGCCCAGCTGAACAGCGGTGCGGGTACCATGATGAGCCTGGACGCGGCGCAATTCTAAAGGCCGCTGCATGCGGCACGCACTACGCTGCACGCAATAAAAAAAACCGCACCTCTCGGGGTGCGGTTTTTTTATGCCTGTAAATTTTTCAGCGCGGAGGAAAGAGAAACACGATCTGTACGGCCTTGTTTCGTGTTGTCGCTTGCTGCGGCTCTTCTAGGGAAACTGCATATTCAGCGGCGAGCTGCCTTGCAGGCTTTGCGCGCGGTCCGGCTCGTCGATGAACGCATTGCGATTGCCCTGGAGCTGTTCGATAACGTTATTGCGGCGGCGCTCCTCGTCGGTGACCGGGTCTTCCCGATTCCAGCGCTGGTACATGTCCAGGGTGCCAAGCAAGGGCAGCTCATACCGTTCGTGGAGATACAGCATGGCTCTGGCCACATCCCCTTTGGCATTCACCGGGGGCTCAAACACCTGGAAAGACTGTTTGTAGCCGCATTTATCATCCTTGTCTGTGGTGTCGGGCAGATCACCAAACAGCGTTCGGCGGCGGTCCAGCTCCGCGCGGCGGGTGACAGGGAAGAGCGCGTGGCGGTCTTTGCGAATATCAGAGAACTGCGTATTGCTTTCACAAAGGCGGCTACTCCGGCAGCCAAAGTGTTGCGCCAGACGGCGTTCATCGTAAATCTGCTCGACCGAAATGCGATCACCCGGCTGGAAGGCTTCCTGGCAATAAAGCGTTGAACCCCCGCCGGAGTACACCTGTTTGAGGAACAGTGCATCCATTCCGTCGGCATAGCTGGCCGCTATCGGCAAAAAACTTGCCAGACAGGCCAGTGTAATTTTATGCATATTGTGAATCCTGTCACATTTCCAATATTGCCATCTTAGCCCCCAAGGCCAGGGTGACAGATATCTACAATGTATACCGAGCAGACAGGCGGTGCCAATGGCGGGCTTAGCGGTTTTCCAACAAAAGCGTCACGCAGCTGCGAATGTGTTCGGTGATTGCTGCTGCGTTTGGAAGCTGTGTGGGGGCCAGTAGAGCGCAGAGCTGAAAATCGGCTTTTATCATGCCAAAAAACTGGCGGGCTGCATGGGGGCCTGGCTGAGCGCCGGGGAGCTGTCCGCGGTCATGCAGGCATTGCAGGTATAGCTGTAATTGTTCCAGCAGTAAGTGCGGGCCTGCCTCATAGACGGTTTGTCCCAGATCGGCAAAAGCGGAGCCTTCAGCGATCAGCAGCCGATACAGTTCCAGATTGACTGGATCGGTTAAGGCCTTGAAGAAAGCATGTCCCAGTAACTCCAGGCCTTCCCGTGCGGGCAGATCCTCTACGTCCAGATTGCTTATGTCATGAACCATCTTCTGTGCGTGATGGGTGATGACCGCACTGAATAACCCACGCTTGTCGCCAAAATACTCATACAGACTGCGCCGCGAACCGCCCGCTTCAGCAATGATCATGTCCAGTGTGGTGCGTTCGTAACCGTGCTGGAGGAATGTGTGGGTGGCGGCATCAAGCAGTGCCTGCCGTCGGCGCTGGCCGCGCTCGCTGAGCTGTTGGGTCATGAGGAAAGTCCTGTTCTATCACTGAATGGTATTGAGCGAGACACTTCACGGCAATGGCGGGGCGCATCAATGTGTGGAGCAAAGCGGTAACGCGAAGCCATAGAGCAAAAAAAGCACCGGGGAAGCAAAACGGGATTAGGCGCACGAAAATAAGGTTGATATATAAATAAGAATCAATATCATTGCGATTCTCTTTATTGGCTCTTCCCTGTCCAAGGAGGCGGACACCCATCATGACCCTTATGGGCCTGTTATTTTCCCGTAGAAAGAAAGCCTTCGCGGCGGTGGCCGTGCTCAGTGTGTTGAGTGCGGTATTGAGTGTGGCGGTACTGGCCTTTATCAGTCAGCGGTTGCTTGCCGGTGGTGCGAATTTGCCGGTGGTGCTTCTCCAGTTCGCTCTGTTGTTGGTGGCGCTGTTGGCCACCGCCACCGCTGCCCAAGTCACCTTGCATGTGTTGGGGCACCGGATGGTGTACGGCTTGCGCCGGGATCTGGTGCGCCGGGTGTTGGCTACAGACATCGAGCAACTGGAAAAGGTTGGCGGGCCGCACCTGCTGGCGGCGCTGAGCACCGACCTGCGTAACCTGACGATTGCCTTTGTGCACTTGCCGGAGCTGGTTTACGGCGCGGCACTCAGCGTGGCGGCCCTGGGTTGGCTGGCCTGGCTGGCACCGGGGCTGTTCGTTGTCACGGTGGCCTGGTTGCTGGGAACTGCGGTCATGGGCATCTGGCTGGTGGGGCGTATCAATTTCCATGTGGGCAAGGTGCGTGAAGGCGATGACCATCTTTATCAGGACTATCAATCCATGATTGATGGTCGCAAGGAGTTGGCACTGAACCGGCCCCGTGCGGCGCGTTTCTTCGATGAAGAATTTGATGGCCATGCCCGGGGTTATCGCGACCATGTGACCCGCGCTGACATTTGCAACGGACTGGCCGGCAACCTGGCCAACGTCTTGATGCTGGCACTGATCGGGGTGCTGTTCTATCTGGCTACCGGGCGGGGTTGGGCGGACGCCAATACCGCCTCCATTTTTGCACTGACCATTTTGTTATTGCGCACGCCTTTGATTGGCGCGGTGGCGGCATTGCCAACCTTGCTGGCTGCGCGGGTGTCGTTGCGCAAACTGACCGGGCTTGAATTGGCCGATGAAACGGCGGACCGGCAGGCCGGCGGCGACACGCTGGCCGGCTTCAGCTCACTCAGCCTCTGCGGCGTGCGGTACCACTATCCGGATCAGGACGGTGCGCCAGGTTTTGCCGTAGGGCCGCTGGACCTCACCATCCGCCGTGGCGAACTGATTTTTGTGCAAGGTGGCAATGGTAGCGGCAAGAGCACGTTTGCCCGCTTGCTCACTGGGCTGTATCGGCCTCAGCAGGGCGAGCTGCGAGTGGATGGTGAGCTTGTCACCGAAGCAAACCGGGTGGCTTTTCGGCAGCTTTTTTCATCGGTGTTTACGGATTTCCATCTATTCAGCCGGTTGCTGAAAGGTGATGGTGCGGAAGTGGCGAGTGCAGACGTGGATGCCTGGCTGGCGACGCTGGGTATGCAGCACAAAGTGCGCCAGCAAGTTGGCCGCCTCAGCGATATTCGTTTTTCCCAGGGGCAGCGCAAACGCCTGGCTTTGTTGATGGCGGTGATGGAAAGCCGGGACTGCTTGTTACTGGACGAGTGGGCGGCAGATCAGGACCCGCAATTCCGGCAATTCTTTTATCTCGAGCTGTTACCACGCCTGCAAGCCACCGGCAAAACCATCATTGCCATTACCCACGATGATCATTATTTCGATCGCGCTGATCGCCTGCTGAGAATGGAAAGCGGTGAGCTGGAAGAAATGGATGATCTAGCCGCTCGCGAGAGCGTCCAGGTGCTGCGCGAAGCGGGCGTTTAGGGCGTCGATTAATAGCGGGTTGTGCGCTCGGGCTGGCTGCTCCTGCGCGCTTTTCTCTCAGTTTTTTCTCTTAATCCTGTCAACGGCGAGGAAGCCATGAGTATTGATAATCCCGAAACGGAATTCACTGTCGTCATGAATGATCAGGAGCAGTACAGCATCTGGCCGACCTACCGTCCTGTCCCGGCGGGCTGGCAAGCCGTTGGTGTGACCGGCAACAAGAGCGAATGCCTTGAGCATATCAATCAGACCTGGACAGACCAGCGCCCACGCCGCCTGCGGGATGCGCAAGCGTCCTGATTCTTTCTCTTGCGTCTGCATTAACGGCAAGGAGCTGACATGACCGGGTCTGCCATCGAGAACGCACGCCCGGGGTCCGAGTGGACCCCGCTTTCTTCCTCCCAGCAGCGCCTGTGGCTATTTACGCGGCTTTCACCCCAGAGCACGGCGTATAACCTGGGTGGCATGCTGTGGCTGGACGGTGAGCTGAATCCTGAAGCGCTTGAGCAAACCATGAATTACGTGGTGGCACGTCAGGATATTGTGCGTGTGCAATTTGCCGAACGAGAGGGGCAGGGTTGGCAGCGCATCGCGCCGCACGTGGACAGGGCGTTGCAGGTTGAGGATGTCAGCAACACGGCAGACCCGGAAGCGGTAGCCTATCGGTTGGGCCGCGAGCACAATGCGAAACCGTTTGATCTGGAGGCAGACCCGCTGTTGCGTTACCGGCTGGTCAAACTGAGTGGGCAGCGGCATGTACTGTTAATCTCGTTGCATCATATTGTCGGCGACGCCTGGTCGTTGGGTGTGTTTATGCAGGAGTTTCTGTTTGCCTACAGTACCTTGCGTGACGGGCTGACACCGAACCTGCCGCCGCTGCAAAATACCTATCTGGATCTGGTCAAAACAGAGGCTGAATGGCTCGCCAGTGACGATGCACGTGCGCAGCGAAATTATTGGGCCGATACACTGCAGCATGAGGGGGAGCCCCTGGCGTTACCTCGCCTGTCGCAACCGTCCAGCGCCACCAGCGGGGCCCGTTTTCAGGACTTCTCCCTGTCTGCAAAGCAGACGCAAACGCTAAAAAACTTTGCCATGGCGCAGGGCGTCAGCCGTTTTACTGTATTGCTTTCTGTGCTGCAGTACCTGTTGTTCCGGGTGTCGGGGCAGCCACAGATTCGCGTTGGCGTACCTAGCGCCAACCGTAAAGGCAGCAACCAGTTCCTGGTGGGATTTTTTGTTAACAATCTGGTGGTGCAGGGTCGTGTTTCCCCTGGATTGTCTATCAGCGATTGGATTTCACAGATTCACAGTGCCTTGAGCGACGCCAAAAAAAATCGCGATATTCCCTTTGAAAAAATTGTCGATGCCTTGAGCGATTCCCGAAGTTCGGGCTGTCATCCCTTGTTCCAGGTGGCGTTCAATTATCGCCAACAGGGAAAAGGGTTAAGTCTGAATCTGGGTGACCTGATGGCGCGGGTGGAAGACCTGCCCGTAACGGAAACCCCGTTTGATCTGGTGCTGGATGCGTGGCCGGATGAGCATGGCGGTTTGGGGTTGCGACTGGTTCACGGTGAGGGCGTTCTTGATGATGCCTTTGCCAAGCGCTTTGTAGCGTCGTTTGAGCAGGTTCTGAATCAATGGATGCAGTCACCGAGTTTGCCGCTCACGGAAAGTGCCGCGTTAACACAGGGTGACAACGCCTTGTTGCAAGAATGGGGGCAGGGCGAAGGCGATTGGCAGTCGGCCAGTTTCGTCTCCCTATTGTCTCAGCAGGCCGCGGAGCGGGGCGATGCGATTGCACTCGTCCATGGCGAGACTCGCGTGTCCTTTGCTGAACTCGAGGCGCGCTCCAACCAGCTGGCTCGTTATCTGATTGGGAAAGGGGTGCAACCCGATGAAGTGGTTGGCGTGTCTTTCGAACGTGGCACGGCCATGGTGGAAGCGTTTCTTGCGGTGATGAAAGCCGGTGGCGCTTTTTTGCCGCTGGATCCGGGATACCCCGCTGACCGTTTGCACTACATGCTGCAAGACAGCGGCGCTCGCTTGCTGCTTACCTCGTCGGATCTTGTGGATGTCCTGCCGGCGCTGGAAACCGTTAAACCGATTGCTGTCGATTCACTTTCCCTGGACGGTTTTGCTTACGGGATCCTCAACCAAGAACCGCACCCGGATCAGCTTGCCTATGTGATCTACACCTCCGGTTCCACCGGCAAACCCAAAGGCGTCTCACTGACCCATGCCGGCCTCACCATGCATGTGCAAACCATCGGCGAACGCTACGGCATGACCCCGGATGATGTGGAGCTGCAGTTTGCCTCTATCAGTTTCGATGGCGCAGTGGAGCGCTGGACGGTGCCGCTGGCCTTTGGTTCGCGTGTGGTGATCCGTGATCAGGCACTGTGGAGTGCAGAACAATGCTGTGACGTACTGAAAAACGAAGACGTCACCGTGGCCTGTTTTCCCCCCAGCTATATGGCGCCGCTGCTGGACTGGATCGAACAGGACAAACCGGAACTGGAAGTACGCTCCTGGACCCTGGGTGGCGAAGCCTTTACCCGGGAAACTTTCGAGCGCATGCAGTCTGTGCTCAAGCCCAAACGTATTCTTAACGGTTACGGCCCCACCGAAACCGTGGTCACGCCGATGCTGTGGGCAGCCTATGAAGGCGATACTCTGAGCAGTGCGTATGCGCCCATCGGTACCGCCGTGGGGCCACGAAAGCTGTATGTGCTGGATCAGGATCTTAACCGTGTTCCGGTTGGCGTTGCGGGTGAGCTTTATATCGGTAACGAAGTGGGGTTGGCCCGTGGCTACCATCAACGTCCGGGTTTGACTGCTGAGCGTTTTCTCCCCGACCCGTTTGGCGCACCCGGTGAGCGCATGTACCGCACCGGGGATCTGGTGAAGTACCGCGATGACGGCGTGATGGAATACCTGGGCCGGGTGGATCAGCAGGTGAAGATCCGCGGCTTCCGTATAGAGCTGGGGGAAATTGAGAGTCGGCTGCTGGCGAATCCGCAGATTCGCGAGGCAGCGGTTGTGGCTCAGCCATCCCCGACAGGGGATCGATTGGTCGGCTACATTGTCGCGCGCAGCGCTGTAGGAGCGACGGTTCCGTCGCGAACCGAGCGAAGCGAGGCGCCATTGCTGGACGTTACCGCTGTCCTCGATGACTTTTCCAAATCCCTGCCCGACTACATGGTACCCAGCCAGCTAATCACCCTGGAAGCCATGCCGCTGACGCCGGCAGGCAAAGTGGATCGCAAGGCGTTGCCGGCGCCGCAGTGGCAAACGGCTAGTGAAGGTGAGGCGCCAAAGACCGACAATGAACAGACGCTGGCGACGATCTGGCAGCAACTTCTGGGCCGGGAATCGGTGAGCCGCGATGATAATTTCTTTGCCCTGGGTGGCGATTCCATTCTTGCCTTGCAGGTGGTCAGCCGAGCGCGCCAGCAAGGCTTGGCGTTAACCCCCAAGGATCTGTTTGAGCAACCGCTGTTGAGGGGGCTGGCGGAGCAGGCAGTGAGTGCCCAGGCGTCGGTGATTTCACAGCAGCCCTTGCAGGGAGCGGTGCCGTTGTTGCCGATTCAGCAGCATTTCTTTTCCCTGAATCCACCCAGCCCCAGCCACTGGAATCAGCATCTGTGGTTGGCGCTGGATGCGCCAATGGATCGAGAGGCGTTGAATGCCACTTTGCAGGCCTTGTATCAACAGCATGATGCTCTGCGGTTGCAATTCGTGCGCGAGAAAAATGGCTGGTCGCAAACCTGTTTGCCGGCTGATGCGCCGAGCGGTGAACTGTTGTGGTGGCGACAGGCGGACAGTGAATCGGCGGTAGCCGAACTGTGTGAACAAGCCCAGCGAAGCCTGAATATCGAAAATGGCGAGTTGCTGCGTGCGTTGTATGTGCAAAGTCCGGGAGAGCCGGACCGGTTGCTGCTGGTGATCCATCACCTGGCGGTGGATGGGGTGTCCTGGCGTATTTTGCTGGACGATTTGCTTGGTGCGTATGGGCAAGCTTTGGCGGGGCAGGCGATTACCCTGCCCGAGCGCACTCATACGCTGAGTGATTGGCACCACGCGCTGGAGCAATGGGTGGATGCTAACAGCGAAGAGCGTTTGCCATTTTGGCAGGCGCAACAACCCGGAAAGACACAAAATATTCGGCCTGCTTATGCCGAAAAGCAAAGCATTTCCCTGGCGCTTAACAAGGAAGACACCCGCCGGTTGTTACAGGATGCACCGACCAAACTGGGGGTCAGCGTGCCGGTTTTGTTGCTCACTGCGCTGACACGCACCTTGCAGAACTCTTCCGTAGGAGCGGCGCTTGAGCCGCGAACCGGCTTGCGAGAAACCGACCCAAATGCCATTCGCGGCTCAAGCGCCGCTCCTGCAGAAGATAAAAATCTGGTTATCAATTTGGAGGGCCACGGCCGTGAAACCCGTCTGGCGCCGGGCATGGACTTGAGCCGAACGCTGGGTTGGTTCACCAGCCTGTATCCGGTATCGCTCCCTTTCTCTGACGACCCTCGCGAAAATTTGTTTGCGGTGTCGCAGCAGTTACAACACACCGAACCGGATGGTGGTGTGGGTTACGGTGCCCTGCGTTTTCTTCGCGACACGCCATTATACGGCTGCCCAGATGCCCCCGTTACGTTTAACTATCTGGGGCAGTATCACGACGAGGCATTGATTCAGGGCTTTACGCCACTGCAAGGCGGCGGCACGGCACAAGCGGGCGATAACCCCATGGCCGCGCCATTGGCGATCAACGGGCAAGTCGTTGCTGGCCAGTTAGAGTTAGTCTGGGATTTTGCACGCAGTGTTTATAACGAGCAGCAAATCGCGCATTTGTGCGGTCGTTACCGGCAGGCATTGCTGGCGTTGTTGGCCCTGGCGGATGCCCCCCGTGAGGCGTGCGCGGACCTGGCACTGGTAACGCCTTTGAACCGGGGGGCGGATCTGCCCGTGTTGTGGTGTCCGCATCCCGTCACCGGGCGCACCACTGGTTACCAGACCATGGCGGCACGCCTTGAAGGGCAGTGGCAGGTGCGCGGTCTGCAATCACGCAGTTTTCTGGAGCCGGGTTGGTTTGATCCGTCGCTGGAAGAAATGGCGGAGCGTTATTACCGCACCGTGCGCCAGGCGCAACCTGAAGGTCCGTATTTTTTGTTGGGCTGGTCGTTGGGTGGAGCCTTGTCCATGGCGCTGGCCCATCGACTGGAAGAGGCCGGTGAAAGGGTGGCCTTTGTGGGGCTGCTGGATACCTATGTACCGGGCAACGAAGTGGCAGAAGATCAATGGTCGTCGCCACAGGCGCAGCAGACGTTGCGGGAACATCTGGGCATGTTGCTGGTATCCGCGTCCCCCACGGCGCTGGACAACTGTATTGCCCGCTTGCGTGACAGCAAACCCGCGCAGTGGCCGCAACAGTTTTCGCAATGGCTGGCAACACAGTCTGTCGAAGGGGCAGTGGCAGACAGCGCTGCGCAGTTGTTGCACGCCTGGGCCGTTGAGCAGCATCTGCGCGAGCTGTGCTGGGGTTACCAGCTGCCGGCGCTGCATGTGCCGGTGCATAGTTGGTGGGCCAGCGAGCCGGCAGGGCGCGCTCAGGCCCTTGAGAGCGGGTTGGCCGCGTGCGTTGAATTCGCCCACAGCGAGACCGTGGCGGCGGACCATTTGACGATTGTGCGAGAGCCCTCCTTTTTGCAGAGCCTGCCTGCCTTACTCGGGCGGAGAAAGGCTCGCGACTGATTGACTGAAATGCCCGGCTGAGCATTTTTTTTGTGCACTAGTCGTAAGGTTCGTAATCTGTATAATGCAGTTGCGAATCATTCCTATTACTATAGTTTTTACGATTGTTAGGAGAACGACCATGGGGAATCGGACCGAGAGCGGGCTGATCCGGGGGCTGAAGTGGGGCCGTAATCCGCTGGCGCTGGCAATAGCCGCGACATTAGCGGCGTCACCTGTTTGGGCAGAAGAGCAGGACGCTGATGAATTGCAGACAGTCGAGGTGAATGCCGAGCAGTCAGATGACGCATACGGCGGGGACGATTTCGGTTATGTGGGGCAGCGAAGCATGACTGCCATGAAAACCGATACCCCGGTGAGTGAGACTCCGCGCTCAGTTTCAATCGTAACCCGTGAGCAGATGGATGACCGGGCGGCTGTCAGCATCAGTGATGCGCTGCGTTATACACCGGGGGTTCAGGCGGGATTTTATGGGGAGGACAATAAACAAGACTGGTTTATTGTTCGCGGCTTTAAGCAGGCAAACAATGGATTGTATCGCGACGGAACTCGCACTTATTCGAGTGGCTTCTACAGTTGGCAGATCGATCCCTTTCAGTTGGAGCGAACAGAAATTCTTCGTGGCCCCGCTTCCGTTCTGTATGGGCAAACACCTCCTGGCGGCGTAATTAATGTTATCAGCAAGCGTCCACAGGATTACTCATTTGGCTCTGTGGGCGTGGAATACGGCACCTGGGATCGCAAGCAGGTTTCTGTCGATGTTGGTGCCCCAATCGGTGATGGCCATGCTTTCCGGGTGCAGGTTCTGGGTCGAGAGAATGGAACGCAGGTTGATGGCGTAGAGCAAGAACGGGTCCTTTTTGCACCGTCACTTAAATTGGCGCTGGGAGAAAAAACCGATCTGACATTGCTGGCGAGCTATCAAGAAGATAACTCCGATCCTGCCCTGCAGTTCCACCTTTCGGAAGGGACTCTTAGTCCTAGTCAGGGAGGGAATGGGTTCATTGATGATGATGTGGCAGTGGGTAACACGGATTTTGAAAAGTTTGATCGCACACAGATCACATTGGGCTATGAGCTCAAACATGACTTAAGCGAAAAAACATCGTTCCAGCAGAGCTTTCGCTATGGTCGAATCGATGTTGATCTGATTCAGATGTATGCACTTGCCTATGCCGACGATTTTGGCGTTCCTACAGGGCGAAGTGAAGTCGTTCGCTATGCCTCTACTGAAGACGGCCATGCGGATAGTTTTAATGTGGACAACCGTTTTACCCATAAGTGGGAAATTAACGGCATGGAGCATACCCTTCTTGCAGGCGTCGATTATCAATTGATCAATATTGATGGGAAAGACTATGCCGCCGACCCTGTTGTGGGTGAAGAGGTGGCGCCTGGGGTGTTTGCGGCAAATACGCTCAATGTATATAGCCCGCAGTATTCAGCTGCAGGCGATGTGTTCTTGTTAGATGGTGCTTTGCCGGGTTCTAACCGTTTGACAGAAGCAGATCGTGAGCGTCGAACCACTGATAGCTACCAGCTGGGTTTCTATTTGCAGGACCAAGTGAAAATTCAGGATCACTTAGTGCTGATGCTTGGCGCCCGTCATGACCGTGTCGATACTGAGTTTGATAATAAAGATGCTGGTGTTGATCTGGATTACGATAATGATGAATGGACTGCGAATGCAGGCTTGGCCTGGTTGTTTGGTAATGGATTAACCGCGTATACGAGTTATTCACAGTTTTTCCAGCCGATCATTCAACTGGATGCGAATAACGATCCTGCCAAGCCGGAATCGGGAGATCAGATCGAGGTAGGGTTGAAGTTCCAGCCCGAAGGGTTTGATGGCTACTTCAATGCTGCGGCATTCAAGATTCGCCAGGAAAATCTTGCTTCCGGTACTGCTGGCACTCCTTCGTTCCGCCAAATTGGTGAGGTTGAAAGTCAAGGGGTTGAACTTGAGGGTGTAGCAAATATTACGCCTTCTTTGAGCTTTGTTGCTAATGCCACATTGGTGGACCCGGAGATTAAATCGGATGCAAGAGGTTCAGCCGTTGAAGGAAATCAGCCTAACCAGGTGGCGAAACGGTTAATGTCTGCTTGGGTTAAATACCAGTTCCTGCAAGGTCCTTTGAAAGGTTTCTCGATTGGTGGTGGTGGTCGTTATGTCGGTAGCACCTATGGCGACGATCTCGAATCGAAAACGATGAAAGTTCCTTCCTATACAGTTGCGGATGCAACCGTTGCCTATCAGTGGAACGATTTCAAATTCCAGGTGGCGGCGAAGAACGTGCTTGATAAAGAGTATGTGGCGACCTGTAACTATTGGTGTTGGTACGGCGACCGCCGCAACGTTATCGGCAGCGTGACCTATGCTTGGTAGCGGTCATCATCAATCCATCCCGCTGCCTTCCGGGCAGCGGCTGGATGTCTTCGAGCAGGCACTGGCACCGCAGTGGCGGTGCCAGCGGGATGATCAGGACTTGCTCACGGTGGAACTGACAGGCGGTACCTCTCGTGTGGTGCAGTTTTGCCAGGAGCCGGCACAGCTGCTGCGTGCCGCGTGGGCTTTCTTTGTGTCGAAGCCTGATGAGAAAACCCTGCATTTTGAGGGCGGATTTAATGCCGACTTCATGATTCAGGGAGAGAATCAGATGGCACGACTGGAACGCGACATGTTCTGGCAGTTGCCGGGGGGCTGGATAAGGCAGGGCGATCCCTTGCCGTACCCGGTCACCATGGTCATGGATGAATCCGGCCGGCGTCACCCGCGACGCCGTGCCAAGCCGGTGGGTGAAGTGTACCGCCGTTTTGATACAAGTATTCAGGCGTGGGTGTCCCTGCGCACGCTGAATATCGAGGAAGATCTGCACCGTTTCATGCGCTGGCAGAACAGCGAGCGTGTGGCCGCCTTCTGGGAACAGAGCGGCACACTGGAAGAGCACCGCGCCTACCTGGAAAGCCAGGCGAAGGATTCACGGGTGCTCAACCTGATCGGTTGTATTGATGATGAGCCGTTCGCGTATTTTGAAGCGTACTGGGCAAAGGAAGACCGCATCGCTCCCTATTACGATGCACAGAATTTTGATCGCGGGATTCATATGTTGGTGGGCGAAGCCCATCACCGTGGCCCGCACAAGGTAAAGGCATGGCTGAACGCGCTTTGCCACTACCTGTTTCTCGATGATTGCCGCACTACGCGGATCGTATCCGAGCCCCGTTCGGATAACGACAGGATGATTCAACACCTTCAAGCCAGGCGATTTGCCAAGCCAAAGGAGTTTGATTTTCCGCACAAGCGCGCAGCATTGATGATGCTGCATCGCGATGCTTTTTTTGAGCGTTGCGAGCTGAGCTGAAAATCACGGTTCGGATTTTTCACTCTGAACCGCCATGGCGCGCTGCCCACCACTATCCGGCAGCAGGTGGCTGACCTTCCGATTCCTTCGGAGGTCGGTGTATGGATAACCCGGAAGCCAGGACCGGCTTCTGCCACATTGAGGACACATCCCCATGAGCGTTCATTCCCAGGAATACGATGTTGTTGGTATCGGCTTTGGGCCGGCTAACCTGGCTATTGCTATCGCACTGGAAGAGCAGAGTGACCTGCAAGGGTTGCGTTACTGCTTTCTCGAAAAGCAGTCCCGCTTTGAATGGCACGGTGGCATGTTGCTGGAAGGTACCCGCATGCAGGTGTCGTTTCTGAAAGACCTGGCGACGCTGCGTAATCCGGCCAGCCGTTTCACTTTTGTTAACTATCTGCATGACAATCATCGGCTGGATTCCTTTATTAACATGGGCACTTTTTTTCCCACCCGTGTGGAATACAACGACTACATGCGCTGGTCTGCCGATCAGTTTCAGGAGCGGGTTCACTACGGTCAGGAAGTGATTGCCATCGAGCCGGTGGAGCAGGGTGGCGAAGTGGAATGGGTACGTATCCGATCGCGTGATGCCGATGGCAGCGAAAAGGAAATTTTCACCCGTAACCTTGTCATCGGCATTGGGGGTTACCCGAAAATCCCTGCTGTTTTCGCCGGTAAGATGGGCGATAACATGGTTCACTCCTCCCGTTACAAGCACGAGTATGAGCGGTTTGGTCGCCATGAAACGCCACGTATTGCAGTGATTGGCGCGGGTCAGAGTGCTGCTGAAATTTATCTGGATCTGATGGATCAATATCCGGATGGCAAGATGGATCTGGTCAGCCGAAGCCGTGCTCTGCATCCGGCGGATGACAGTGCCTTTGTAAACGAAATTTTTGATCCTGCGTTTACCGATACGATTTACTCGCGCCCGGAATCTGAGCGACAGGATTTCCTTCAGCGTTTCAGTCAGACCAATTATGCAGTGGTCGACTTGGCGGAAATCGAACAGATCTACGAACGGCTTTATTTGCAGAAAGTCACCGGCAAGGTGCAGCACAGGTTCCTGTCCAATCGCGATATCGTGGGTGTGCAGAACGATGGCACCCGTGTGCTGCTGACACTGCGCAACAAGGATACGGGCGTGGAGCAGACCGAAGTCTATGACGGCGTGGTGTTGGCCACCGGTTACAACCGTAATGGGCATGAAGAATTGTTGTCGCCGATGGCAGGCTGGATGTCCGAGCAAGGTGTGGAACGCTGTTACCGTTTGCCCATGGCGCCAGGCTGCCACGCCAATGTCTTCCTGCAGGGCTGCTGCGAAGAAACCCACGGCCTCAGTGATACCTTATTGTCTATCCTGGCAGTGCGTTCACAGGAAGTGGTCGATGCCCTGATAGAACGGCAACGCCGCCCCGCTGCCACGGCCTGCGCGAGCTGATGATTCCGGCTCTGGCCCCCTTGTTTCAAGGGGGATTTGCTTCCTATGGGCACTTGCTGCGTCTGGCAGAACCTGACGATACAGCAATCCCGTTGAGCGACCTGTTTGATGGACAGCGGTTGCGGCAGTGCCTGTGGCAGTTTCGTCCCGATCTGGTGGACGAGGATGAACGGGCGCTGCTGTCGATCTGGAGCAAATACTATTTTTTACGCCTGATCCCTCCGGTGCTGGCCGCCAACCTGATTCTCCAACGTGAGTTGCCGGTATCGGTGGATACATTGGCAGTGGAATTGGGTGCGGACGGTCTGCCTTGCGTCTTTGTGTTGCCGGATGATGGGCTGCCGCTGGCGACACCCGCAGAGTCCTCGCCATCCTCAAATGTGTCGTTGCATCCGCTGACGCGTTTTGAACGGTTAATGCTGGAAAACCTGCAGCCGGCCATTGGCGCCTGGCAGCAGGCACTGGGGTTGTCGCCTCGGGTGCTGTGGAGTAATGCCAGTCGTTATATTCACTGGTTTATGGGGGAGCTGAAAAATGCGGGATTGCCCGAGATGTTCTGGGCACCGGGCCAGGCATTGCTTGAGCAGCCCACCTTTGCAAGCGGAGATAAAAACCCGTTATTTGGGGCCTATCAGGAACGTTTGAATGCCAATACGGGAAAAAGGCTGACCGTGCGTCGCACTTGCTGTATCCGTTTTCGGTTGCCTGATACGGCGCTCTGCGAAGACTGCCCCAGGTTGTGCCGCAAGGGCATGGCCGCGTAGCGGTTTAACGGGGCAGGGCAATCCAGCTGAGCACGCCTTGTTGCCGTTCGCGCCAGCGAAAGGGGATTGTGGCGCCTTGCTTCCAGTCTGCTGACAAGGTTTTTAGCAGGGTCAGCGAACGCGTGTCCCGTCGTTCTGCGTCGTGGAAATAAAAGCGCTTGCCGGTGATTGGGTAGAGTGCCTTGAACAGACTCTCCTTGGCGGAAAAAATCAGCGTGATGCGATTGGCGCGTTGAATGTCTGACAGCCCTTCAAGTTGTTGTCTTTCTTCAGGGGTCAGTAATTCCCGGCACAGGCGCGCAGCTCTCTCTGCGCTGAGCCAGCGTTCAGTGTCCAGCCCCACGGCCAACCAATGGTGTGCGTCGGCCACCATCACCTCGGCGATGCCCTGGCTATGGGTGATGCTGCCCAGGGTGCCACCAGGCCATTGCGGTGATCTGTCCCGGCCCAGGGCAGGCAGGCCGGGAACGCCCAGCATGGCGAGGGCTTCACGGGCACACCAGCGGCCTGCCAGATATTCGCTCCGGCGTTTGGCCACGGCGGTGGTCAGTGAAGACGGCAGGGGAATCGCTGCCTGGTCAAAGCTGTCGTCGCAAAGGCGCTCGGGGGCATAGTGACAGCCCACGCGGATCAGTCCGGTGGCGAGCTCTTCGCGGTGCAGGTGAGACAGGCATGCAGGGCGGTGGAATAATGACATGATCAGCAGATTTCCCGGTTGCCGGTACTATAGCAGAGGAGCTAACCGCCGCGTAATTTGATCCTCATGGGAATGTGACAACTGTTACACTGGACGCATGTATTTCCTTGCCACCTTTGCCACAGGCTGCCCCCGTGACTGACTCTTCCTTTGCTTCCTTGCCGCTGACTGCGGAACTGCTCGCCAACCTGGAGACGCTGGGCTACACGAACATGACCCCGGTGCAGGCGCAAAGCCTGCCGCTATTGCTCAAAGGGCATGACGTGATTGCCCAGGCCAGCACGGGCAGTGGTAAGACCGCGGCGTTTGGCCTTGGCCTGCTGCACCCCCTGAACCCGCGTTACTACGGTTGCCAGGCGCTGGTGCTGTGTCCGACCCGGGAGCTGGCCGATCAGGTGGCCGGGGAGATACGCCGGCTGGCCCGTGGCCCCGGCAATATCAAGGTGCTGACGTTGTGCGGCGGGCAGCCCATTGGTCCACAGATTGGCTCCCTGGAGCACGGTGCCCAGATCGTCGTGGGCACGCCGGGCCGGGTGCTCAAACATTTGAGCAAAGGCACGCTGAGCCTGGAGGGGTTGAACACGCTGGTGCTGGATGAGGCGGACCGTATGCTCGACATGGGGTTCTATGACAGCATTGCCGAGGTGATCCGGCAGACGCCAGCACGTCGCCAGACCCTGCTGTTTTCGGCTACCTATCCGGCAGGTATCAAACAGCTGGCGGAAACCTTCATGAATAATCCCCAGCATGTAGAGGTGGAAGCGCTCCACGGTAATAACCAGATCGAACAGCGCTACTACGAAGTGGCGCCCGCTGAGCGAGAAGAGGCGGTGGCCCGTGCTATTGCCTGTTTCCGGCCGGTGTCCTGTGTGGTGTTCTGTGTCACCAAGCAACAGTGCCAGGGGGTAGTGAATCAGCTTTACCGTCAGGGACTGTCAGCAATGGTGCTCAACAGTGATCTGGAACAGCGTGAGCGCGATGAGGTTCTGACGTTGTTCGCCAACCGCAGCCTGTCGGTGTTGGTTGCCACGGATGTGGCAGCGCGCGGGCTGGATATTGATAACCTGGATATGGTTATCAACGCGGAACTGTCCCATGAAGCGCAAACCCATATCCACCGGGTAGGCCGCACCGGCCGTGCCGGTGAAAAGGGCCTGGCCATCAATCTGGTCGCGCCGCGCGAATCCCGTCGTGCCATGGCCATTGAAGAATTGCAGGGCGCGCCCCTGAACTGGCACCCGGTGACTAGCCTGAAGCCCCGTGAAGGTGACACCTTGCAGCCCCCGACGATTACGTTGTGCATCGGCGCCGGCCGCAAGGACAAGCTTCGCCCCGGTGATATTCTCGGCGCGCTGACCGGTGATGCGGGGATTGCCGGCAACAAGGTGGGCAAGATTTCCGTCACGGATTATCAGGCTTATGTGGCTATCGATCGTGACAGTGCTGACCTGGCGCTGGAGCGATTATTGAAAGGCAAAATCAAGGGCAAAAATCGGCGCGTTAAAAAGTTGTAGTCCTCGTCATGACAATGGCCGGAGTTTGCCTTCGGTCATTTCTATCCTGTCTGCCGTTCATCCCCGTTAGTTTCGGCTAATCCAAACTCGTCTAACGCGATCAGTAAAACTGAATCTGGAGGGTTCACAAGACTATTTTGCCGGAGCTCGACCCGCCAATATGGCGGTGAAAGACCTACAGTAGCGTGGACACATTGCAGGAAGACCTGGGCGCGTGGCTGAATTGCTACACATCAGTCCTGATAATACGTGTACTTTTTCGCGCTTCCCTTCACTTGGTCGGCGGGATATTTCTCCGCATTCTTTTCCATCTTCGCCCGGCAGGCCGCTTCGATATCCACGTCCAGCTTGCCCGCCAAACGGATCAGATAGAGCTGAACATCGGCAATTTCGTCACGCACGGCTGTCAGTTGCTGCTCATCCAGCTCCCTGGATTGCGCCTCGGTCAGCCACTGGAAGCATTCCTGCAGCTCCGCTGCCTCCACCGTCAGCGCCATGGCAAGGTTCTTGGGCGAGTGGAACTGATCCCAGTCACGCTCGGTGGCGAACTGGTCCATGGCGTTGCGGAGCTGCTTGAACGGATCTGACATCAGGGAATCACCTGTTTGTACGGTATCGGATAGCGATGAGCATGCCTGCTCTGCCGCTCGCTATCCAGTCAGCATCGGCATAAGCGGCCCACTTGTCACAGCACAGAAAGGAATTCACCGATGACCTTCAGATCCTCAAGCTCGTCCTCGAGTACGATGTCCTTGTAGTCGAAGGCGTTGGTCTGGGGTTTTAGTACGATCCGCTGGTTCACGAACTCGCCGTACTCCTCGACCTTCTCGCTCCGATACAGCTTGATCGTGAAGCTGCCGCCGTGGTCCGGGTCCTCAATGGCGCGATGCTGCACCACGACGACCTTGCCTTGTCGTGTGCCGCTGGGGTTGGCACGGAACAGGCACCAGGCGCCGTTGGGGATGCGCCGATTCATCGACTCCCCCACTACCCGACTGACGAACAAATCGGGGCTCACACGCATGAAGTCCGGCAGCTCGACCCAGTGTTCGGCGTCGGCGAGCTGCATCTCGCTGAACCCGCCGGCTGCAATGCTCAGGTCGTACACGGGTACGTGGCGCTCGAACTGAACTGCCTCATCACGCGTCACGATGGGAAGATGCAGGCCATCTAGCGTCATGGCATTCTCGGTCGCGGCCAGCTGCTCGACGGCCATTGCTTGGGAGTCAGCATAAGCCGCGAAGTACTCGCGGGTCTCAGGGTCCGTGGCATAGACGTAACAGCCCTTCTGGCCCCGCGTCATCAGCGTGCGATAGGTGTTCTTGATGATCTTGTCTGCTAGGGCATGTGCATGTTCAGGCTGCTCTTTGAGCATTTTTTTGTAGCCATGCACCGAGCGGTCTTGCGCTGCCCGCTTGGTCGCGTCTGTCACCGCACGGCCGTCACGAATCACGAAGTCGTTGCCAATGATGACGCCAACGTAGTCGAATTCGAGCCCCTGACAGGTGTGGATACAACCGACCTGTTCAGCTGATCCATCGGCGATCGCCCACAGCATACCGTCGTCATCGAGGTTCCACTGGGCAGCAAAGCCATACTCGGGAAAGATGATGTCCATGGCGTGCTTGTCCTTTTTACTGGCCCAAGGCCAGCAGTAGCCCGCCACCATCCGAGCCTTGTTGGCCTTGCGGTTCTTTTCGAGAATCGCAAGGCGCATGGCGTTCGGATCATCGAATACCTGGAAGTCGTAGTCGATATCTGCCAGATCGGTATTGGCCGTGGTGCGCACCTGGAGCGCATGATCGAGCCAGGCCAGATAGCCATCCGAGCCGTTGCAGCGAAACTGGGAGGCAAGCTCGAGCTCGTGGACATCGGCGCCGCACTGGGCCGCACGCCGCCGGATCTCCTCGACCGTGCCGACGTCCTTTAGTGTTACGCGTTGCGCTTCATCAATGAAGAAGATCGGGAAGCGTGATGCGGCGATTATTTCCTTGATCTGACTCTCACCAAGGTTCTGGTACATGCCGGACTTTTCGTTCAGGCGGTGCGCCTCATCGACGATCAACGAATGGAAGGTATCTGGCTCGGCGTTGACGTAGCTGCCCGAGCCTTTGAAAAGGTTGTCGATATGGGTCTTCTTGCGCGTGCCGGTCAGCCTCTTCTTGAAAACCTCCCGAGGGGCAGAGTTGCGCGAGACGTACTGCGCCATCATCTCGCGCTTTGTCAGCTCCACCAGCAGGTTGATGGCGACCACCGACTTGCCGGTACCTGGCCCGCCCTTGACGATGAGGCACTGTTTGGCGCCGTTACTTGCGCGGTGAGCGAGGTCAAGCGCAGTTTCATAGACCAGCTTTTGCTCGTCGATCATCAGGAATTCGGCGCTGCCTTGCATCATCGATGCCAGTGCATCCGCTAGGCTTTTGCTCGGCTTGATAGCACCGTGCTCGATGCGATACATGATGTTGTTGCTGTCACCGTACTTGATGTGCTGACCAAGAAACGCCGAGAGCTTCATGGCATCCTGCGAGATAAAAACCGGCGCCCGACTTGTGTGCTGCTCGTAGAAGGGATCATTGATCGCGTCGCTCTGCTTCAAGTTGTGCAGGTAGGCGCAGGGCACCAAGCGGATCGACTCGGAGCGCACTGTCTCGTTGTAGTCTTCGATCAACGCGCCATAGGACCATGCCTGATACGACGGATGGTTGGTCTCACGTACGCCGCCGCCCAGCTGGGTACGCACGATGGCATCCTTCTTCGTCACTTCGACGGATTGCCATTGTTTCAGCTCCACGATGACTGCCGCATCATTCCGTTGGTGGTTCTTGCCGGTCAGAATGAAGTCCACGCGGCGATTGGTCAGCGGAATGTTGTATTCGATGGCCACTCCGGCCGACGCGGGAATTGCTTCGTCTAACAGTGCGCTCATCATGAAGCGAAGGGAGTTCTCCCATGACGCCACCTCACTGCGCGGCGAGTTGCGGTTCAATTTGCGTGCCACCTCGTTCTCGATGGCATCGGTGATAACGTTGGCGCGAACATCGTCGATGAACTGCTGCTTAGTGGCGTTGTAGACCAGCATATCCCGCAAAATTCCTTTTTTTAAACAGGTGATTATAAGGCTTTCAATATGCATGCATGGTGTAATTATGCATCTTGCGGGCTGCTATAACATCACCTGAAACTGATGTGTCGGCCACAGCTGAAGTTAGGGGAGCGAGACCAGTTCCCTTGATTTCTATATTGCGGAGTGGAGCCAAGACATACTCTGGGTTTGTCATCTTCCGTTTGAGATTCTTCTTGGTTGTGACGACATTATCACCATAGTTTCTCCAAAACGGCCAGACTATGGTTGCAAAAACAGGAGGAAAACGAACGGGGAAATTGGTGGGCCCACCAGGACTTGAACCTGGGACCAATCGATTATGAGTCGACTGCTCTAACCAGCTGAGCTATAGGCCCTTGAGAAACCGCCTGACGTCTTGTGCTGGACGTCTGACGTTTGCCAGCGCTGTTGTTGCGCGGGCGAAGATTATAACGTGTATTTGAATCAGGGAAAGGCCGTTCCTTTTTTATTATTAACCCGGGCTGCATCGCAGCCCGGGTGGCGTCTTGCGGCCGGCCTCAAGCGTCCGGCGCTTTCAATTACAGATCGCCGTCCAGGAAGCTGCGCAGGTGTTCGCTGCGGCTCGGGTGGCGCAGCTTGCGCAGCGCCTTGGCTTCTATCTGACGAATACGCTCACGGGTCACGTCGAACTGTTTGCCCACTTCCTCAAGGGTGTGGTCAGTGTTCATGTCGATGCCGAAGCGCATACGCAGAACTTTAGCTTCACGGGCGGTCAGGTTGGCCAACACGTCGCGGGTGGCTTCTTCCAGGCCCAGCGAGGTGGCGGAGTCCACCGGCGATTCCATGTTGCCGTCTTCAATAAAGTCGCCGAGGCTGGAATCTTCATCGTCACCAATGGGGGTTTCCATGGAGATCGGCTCTTTGGCGATCTTCAGTACCTTGCGAACTTTGTCTTCCGGCATTTCCAGGCGTACACCCAGCTCTTCCGGGGTCGGTTCGCGGCCCATTTCCTGCAGCATCTGACGTTGTACCCGGTTGATCTTGTTGATGGTCTCTATCATGTGTACCGGGATACGGATGGTGCGCGCCTGGTCGGCGATGGAGCGGGTAATGGCCTGACGAATCCACCAGGTGGCGTAGGTGGAGAACTTGTAACCACGGCGGTATTCGAACTTGTCCACGGCTTTCATCAGGCCGATGTTGCCTTCCTGAATCAGGTCGAGGAACTGCAGGCCGCGGTTGGTGTATTTCTTGGCGATGGAAATCACCAGGCGCAAGTTGGCTTCCACCATTTCTTTCTTGGCACGACGGGCCTTGGCTTCACCGATGGAAATGCGACGATTGATTTCCTTGATGTCGCCAACGGGCAGGCCAATGATATCTTCGATGGTGCCGATTTTGCGCTGGGCCCGTTGAACGTCTTCTTTAACCGCGCCGAGTTTATCGGCGATGGCTTTGCCTTTTTTGGTTTTCAGCTGGCCATCGATCCAATCCATGTTGGTTTCGTTGCCGGGGAAAACCTTGATAAAATCTTTACGCTCCATGCCGCCACGGCGGATGGTGGCGGACATGATTTGACGCTCGAATTTACGCACCAAGTCCAGGTTGTCACGGGCACCCACCAGCATGCCGTCGAAAATACGCGGCACCAGTTTGAACAAGGTGAAATGCTCGGCCAGGGCTTCCAGGGCCTTGGCGCTGGAGGCGTGGTCGCGGCCATTGCGCTTGAGAGAGCGTTCGGCTTTTTCGTGCAGTTTTTTCAGAGTCTCGAAGCGCTCTGCCGCCAGGATCGGATCCAGGCCGCCTTCATCTTCTTCGTCATCGTCATCACTGTCTTTGTCATCAGTGCCTTCTTCTTTGGCTTTTTCTTTTTCTTTCGCTTTTGCTGCTTTTTCTTCCGCCGCTTTTTTTGCTTTTTCGGCGAAGGCCGGATCTCTGTTGGCGTTGGTCGCCGCGGCGCCATCGTCATTGGGATCCAGGTAACCGGCAATGATGTCGGTGAGCTTGCGTTCTTCGTTTTCCACGCGGGCGTATTCGTCGATCACCATATCGACGGCGCCGGGCCAGAAGGCGAGGGCGTGCAGGACTTCACGGGTGCCTTCTTCAATGCGTTTGGCGATTTCAATTTCGCCTTCGCGTGTAAGCAATTCCACGGTGCCCATCTCGCGCATGTACATCCGCACCGGGTCGGTGGTGCGACCGGGTTCGTTTTCTACGGAGGCGAGCACGGCAGCGGCTTCTTCGGCGGCGACTTCGTCGGTGCTGTCGGCGCTTTCATCGATCGTCAACTGGTCGGCATCGGCGGCTTTTTCCACCACGGTGATGCCCATGTCGTTGATCATCTGAATGATGTCTTCCACTTGATCGGTGTCGGTAATGGAATCCGGCAAGTGGTCATTCACTTCAGCGTAAGTAAGGTAGCCCTGTTCCTTACCCAGTGCGATCAACTGCTTCAGCTGAGATTGTTGCTGCTGCTTTTGAGTCGTCATGCAATAAAGCCCGTAACGTCGTGCTGGAAGCTTGCGCTGGCCAGCGTGATGGTGGCGTGGGAAAACGGCGTATTATACCGGGATGTGGGGGCCACGGCCAGTCAATGCAACCCCAGCATGGCGCGGACTGCGGGCTAGTCGAAGGGTTTGCGGGCGTGTTGGCGCGCTTCGGCCAGGGCTTTATGCAGTGCCTGCCAGTGTGCCGGGTCGGGCATGCCGGCTTGTTCCACTTCCAGCAGGGCGACTTCCAGGCGGGTGACTTCCAGTTGTGACAGTGCATCGAGCCATAGCCGGGTGGCCATTTCTTCGGCCATGGGTGGCTTGAGGCTGGCCTTGAGCAAGCGAGACAGGGTTTCGCCCTGTTCCAGCGCCATCAGGGCGCCGAGCAATGCAGCCGCGCTATGGTTCTGGCGACAGAGGCTGGCCACTTGAGTCAGCAGATCGATATGCGGCAGCGGTAGCTGCTCGATGCCGTCCGGGAGCGGGTGCTGGTCAACCAGTGAGGGGTAATCCAGCAGTACCAGCACTAACCGTTCCGCCAGGGTGAGTGGCCCTTTGCGGCCGCCACTTTGGCGTGGATTAGGGCGTGTGCGATTGGCATTGGTGCTACTGAAGCCCGTGTTGCCGCTGCCTTGGGCGCCGTCGTCCGGGAAGCCGAAGTCTTCCGGGTAGGGCATGCCGGGGTCGTCGCCGGGCGGCGGGTAGCCCGCATCTTCGTAGCCGTATGCAGTGGCGTCCTGGCTGGGCTCGGAGGGCGCAGGCGGTGCGGTCGGCCGAGGGGCTGCGGGGGCGGGCTTGAGCTGGATAAGGGACTCTTTGTCCAGCCGGGTGAGGCGGCTGAGCTCTTCGGTGAGCAGGGCGCGGTACACCGGACCGGCGGGTTTATCCAGAAACGGCAGAGCTAGCCGGGCCAGGCGAGCACGGCCGTCTACGGTGTTCAGGTCGAGCCCTTCTGACAGGTGCCGGAACAGGTAAGTGGACAGGGCGTCGGCCTTGTCAGTGAGTGCTCGCAACGCTTCGGGGCCTTGCTGGCGCACGAGTGTGTCCGGGTCTTCACCGTCTGGCAGGAACAGAAAGCGCACCTGTTTGCCGTCATCCAGTGCCGGCAGCAGTGATTCGAGCGCGCGCCAGGCGGCACGTACACCGGCCTTGTCGCCGTCGAAACAGAGGATCACTTCATTAACCTGACGAAACAGCTTGCGAGCGTGATCTTCGGTGGTGGCGGTGCCCAGGGTGGCGACTACGTTGGGTACGCCATGCTGGGTCAGGGCGATCACGTCCATGTAGCCTTCTACCACATAGAGCCGGTCGCTGCGGTCGCGGCTCTGGCGCCACTCCCATAGCCCGTAGAGCTCCTGGCCCTTGTGGAAGACGGGCGTTTCCGGGCTGTTCAGGTATTTCGGCTTGCCGTCGCCGAGCACCCGGCCGCCAAAGCCGATGGTCCGGCCGCGGCTGTCGCGGATCGGGAAGATGATGCGATCGCGGAATTTGTCGTAGGTGCGGCCGGTGTCGTCCTTGCGTACCAGCAGCCCACCGGTGAGGGCGTGCTCCAGGCTGGTTTCGGTGAGTGACAGGCCGTTGATCAAATTATCGTAACCGGGTGGGGCGAAGCCAATGGCGAAGGTTTTTGCTATTTCTCCGCTTAATCCCCGATTTTTAAGGTAGTTCACTGCTTTTTGTCGCTCTGGGGCCTGGCGGAGTTGCTGCGCATAAAACTTTTCGGCGCGGCTGAGCAGGTCGTAGAGCGATTGCAGGCGGTCTTTCTTTTGCCGGTCGGCGGGGGTTTCCGGGCGCGATTCCGGCACTTCCATGCCGGCTCGGCTGGCCAGTTGTTTTACCGCCTCCGGGAAACTCAGGTGCTCGTATTCCATCAGGAAGCCCACCGCATTGCCGGAGGCGCCGCAACCGAAGCAATAATAAAATTGCTTATCCGGGGCCACGGTAAAGGAGGGCGTTTTTTCCTGGTGGAAGGGGCAGCAGGCGCTGTAGTTACGGCCGGTTTTTTTCAGGGGCACACGCGAGTCAATCAGCTCCACCAGATCGGTACGAGCCAACAGATCATGCGTGAAATTTTCCGGAATGCGTGCCATGAGTCTGATTCTGCCAGAACGGTGGGCTATTCAAACAGAAAGGATGCAGTGGTGGTAGCGATCAGGGGTAATTGATCTGTTTTAGATGGTAGCCGCGGGGGTTGTCTTCTTCCCGGTTATCTTTCCTAAAAAGAGTCTTGGAAAGCGCTGACGTCCAATGGGCTGATGTCAGCCTAGCTTGGCGCGAACCTTGCCACTGGTGGCGCCCATGTCGGCACGGCCCTGTAATTGTGGCTTGAGAATGCCCATGACTTTGCCCATATCCTGCATGCCGGCGGCATCAGTCTGGGCGATGGCGTCATCGATAAGGGTATCGATTTCTGCATCAGTCAGCTGGGTGGGGAGGAATTCCTGAAGCACCACGATTTCCGCTTCTTCAGTTTCCGCCAGTTCCGGGCGGTCTGCGTCACGGTATTGAGTGGCTGAGTCTTTGCGTTGCTTGATCAGTTTATCAATCAACGCCAGTACACGGGCATCATCGGGTTCGATGCGCTCGTCCACTTCGATTTGCTTGATCGCTGCAAGCGCCATACGAAAAACGCCAAGACGTGCCTTTTCTTTGGCACGCATGGCGTCTTTCATGGCTGCAGTGAGCTGCTCTTTGAGCGCACTCATCAGACGCCTATACCTTAGTACAAACGTTTGCGTGCAAGTTGCTCACGCTGCAGTTTTTTAAGGTGACGCTTGACGGCTGCGGCACGCTTGCGCTTACGCTCTTGTGTGGGCTTCTCGTATTGCTCGCGACGACGCACTTCAGAGAGAATACCCGCTTTTTCACAGCCACGCTTGAAACGGCGCAGGGCCACATCAAACGGTTCGCCTTCTTTCACCTTCACCTGAGGCATGAAGAATCACCTTCCTAGAAATTAGAGTTTATGGGTTCGCCGCGGGCTCAGGTGGTCCCGGGGTGCGGCGAGGCGGGGATTCTACCTGAGTGGGGAATAAATGCAAATCCGGGCGTCTGGCGCTATCATGGCGCCGCAATTTCACAGGGTTGAGCACCATGCGCGTATTGGGTATTGAATCGAGCTGCGACGAGACCGGCGTGGCCATCTATGACACCGAGCAGGGCTTGCTGGGGCAGGCACTCTACAGTCAGGTGGAGATGCATGCCCGTTATGGTGGGGTGGTGCCGGAACTGGCCAGTCGCGACCACGTACAGCGGGTGTTGCCGCTGGTACGGGAAGTTATGGATGCCGCCGATACCGGCGCGGAGCAGCTCGATGGTATCGCCTATACCGCAGGCCCAGGGTTGGCAGGCGCTTTGCTGGTGGGGGCTGGGGTTGCCCGTTCACTGGCATTTGGCTGGGAGCTGCCCGCCGTGGCCGTACATCACATGGAAGGGCATCTGCTGGCGCCCTTGCTGGAGCCCAATGCGCCGGCATTTCCGTTTGTGGCGCTGTTGGTTAGTGGCGGGCATACCCTGCTGCTGGATGCCCGGGCGCTGGGTGAGTACGCCATTCTGGGCGAATCGGTGGATGACGCCGCTGGTGAAGCGTTCGATAAAGCCGCCAAGATGATGGGGCTGGGCTATCCGGGCGGGCCTCGCGTTGCTGCACTGGCCGAACAGGGCACGGCGGGGCGGTTTCGTTTTCCTCGCCCGATGACGGATCGCCCGGGTCTGGATATGAGCTTTTCCGGCCTGAAAACCTTTACCTTGAATACCATTAACGACCTGGGCGGCAAGGATACACTGAGCGAGCAGGACCGGGCGGATATTGCCCGTGCGTTTGAGGAAGCGGCGGTGGATGCCCTGGTGATCAAATGTCGCCGTGCGGTGGAACAGACCGGGCACAAGCGGTTGGTAATGGCCGGCGGCGTCAGTGCCAACCTGGCGTTACGCACGAAACTCGCTGAGCAGATGAAGAAACGGGGCGTGGACGTCTACTACCCGGCCCCCCAGTATTGCACCGACAACGGCGCCATGATCGCCTTTGCGGGCGCTCTGCGCCTGCAGGCCGGGGAGCAGGCCGACCTACCCATCAAAATCCGCCCCCGTTGGCCGTTGACGGAGTTAGACAAGCTACAAGCTTCAAGCCGCAAGTCGCAAGGCGCGGATTAAGCCGGATTGGTTTTCAAACGCTCTGCTCGCGCACCGTGGTCTGGGCGCGGGTATAACGCTGCAGAGGCAATGAGCCTTTTCGCGTTGCAGCTTGTAGCTTGAGGCTTGCAGCTTAATCCTTCTTCCTGAACCCCTGCTCTTCTCCCCGCAGGATTTTCTGCAGGTTACTGCGGTGACGGGCGATCATCACCAGAGATAGAGCCAGCATGGGCCAGAAGGCCTGGGGTAGCCAGGCGAAAAGGCAGGCCGGGGCCACCACAAATGCGCTGAGTGAGGCGATGGAGGAGATACGGTTGAGGGCAAAGACCAGCAACCAAGTCCCGCCGGCCACCAGGCCGCTGGGCCAGTGCAGAGCGAATAACAGCCCGAACGCGGTGGCGACGCCTTTGCCGCCCTGGAAATGGAAGAAAACCGGATACAGGTGGCCCAGAAAGGCGAAAGTGCCCACCAGCGCGGCGACAAAGGGCCCCATATCGAGAGCGCGGGCCAGAACCACGGGAATGACCCCTTTGAGTACGTCACCGAGCAGAGTGAGGGCGGCCGCCGGTTTGCCGCCGATACGCAGCACATTGGTGGCACCGGGGTTGTTGGAGCCCTCGGTGCGCGGGTCCGGGTAACCGAACAATCGGCACACCAGAATGGCACTGGAAATGGAGCCCATCAGATAGCCGGCTACGCACAATGGCAGTAGCCAAAACCAGACGTCCTGTAATGTCCCTGCTTGCACCGGCTATAATCTCCCTTCAATCGCTGAGGCAGCGAAATATGCGCCCTGTAATTCATGGGCTGACATTGTACACAGCACGGCATTATTGCCTGCGCTGCAAGCGTAACATCTGATTACCTGAAATGGGATTCATCCGCCAGGTGCCCTATGTGTCAGCGTAGTTGTTGCCGATGAATGCCACGCAAGAGATCGAGTATGGATATTGTTTATATCAATGATTTGAAAGTGGATACCGTGATCGGCATTTTTGACTGGGAGCGCCGTATCCGCCAGACCGTGAGCCTGGACCTAGAAATGGCGGCGGATATCCGCAAAGGGGCCGCGTCGGATCACATTGACGACGCCCTGGACTACAAGTCTATCGGTAAACGGTTGATCGCCTTTATCGAAAGCAGTGAGTTTCAGCTGGTTGAGACCCTGGCCGAAAACGTGGCACAGCTGGTGCTCAACGAATTCCATGTGCCGTGGCTGAAGTTGCGGCTCAGCAAGCCGGGCGCCCTGCGTGGCGCCCGGGATGTGGGTGTGATTATTGAGCGGGGTGAACGTCCCGATGGGTGAAACGGTGGAGGCTGAAGCGTCTCAGGCCCAGGTGTTTCTCAGCCTGGGTTCCAATATTGATCGAGAGCACAACATTCGCTCCGGGCTGGATGCCCTGATCCATGCGTTCGGCCCGTTGGCGATCAGCCCGGTGTATGAAAGCGAAGCGGTGGGTTTTGACGGCGATGCATTCTATAACCTGGTGGCGGGGCTAAAAACGGCCTTGAGCGTGGGTGAGCTGGCTGCCTGCCTGAAAGACATTGAAAAGGATCATGGCCGGGTGCGAGGCGAGAAGAAGTTTTCCAGCCGAACCCTGGATATCGACATTCTTACCTACAATGATTGTGTGGGCGAGGTGGATGGAGTTCAGTTGCCCCGCGACGAAATTCTCAAACATGCTTTTGTGCTGAAGCCCCTGGTGGATCTGGCCCCGGATGCGTTGCATCCTGAAACGAAAACCTCTTACCGCACGCTTTTGGAAGCAGCGAATTTCAGCGATCAGAAATTGTGGGTCGTGCCGTTCGGGGATAATTAATGGTGAATTTTGTAGGTCGTGTTAGCCGCGAAGAGGCGTAACCCGACAGCCGGCCATGGAGCCTCGTAACGCAGCGCGTCGGATTACGCCTTTCAGGCTAATTCGACCTACTGTGAGCGATCCTTTAGATGGGAAAATAGCGAGGTTTTTGTGTTTCGGCATGGGGCCGCAGGGGGTTAGCCCCTGGATTGTCCTTTTCACTCTTGGATTCAACTGCTGTTTCGCGGGCAGTGTGGCCACCGTTCGGCATCCCGCGTTGCCACGTGTGGCGTGAAGCGTGTTGCGTCTTTCTTAGTACCAATGCGGCGTCATGTCGCTTTGCGCCCAACGAAAGAAATCGTATTCCAATCGTGAGATGCCACCAGGGTAAAGGTGCTCGATGCGCTGCAGCGTTGGACGTTGGTGGGTTTTTTCCAGGTCTTGGAGCATCTGCCGCAAGGTGGAGCGGCCCACGGGTTTGGACATAAGGAAGGCGGTGGTGGCCCAGGCCACAGTGTAGGGAATGGCATTAAGCTGATGAGCCATTTTTCGCCATTGAGCATCATCCATGGATAGATATTGTCGCAGGGTGATCAGGCGCTGCTGTTCAATCCAGGTCTGCACTCGTTCTTGGGCATCGGGAAGGGCGCTAATTTGCAGGCGACCATCCGGTTGCGTTTCCAGTGTCTGGAAATACTGTGCCAGCCCTTCCTGTAGCCATACCGGGGCGGAAGGTGACAGCTGGTAGAGCAGTACATGGCTGGATTCATGCAAAATCGTTTGGGCCACTTGTTGCTCATTATCGGCCCATTGCCAGACGGCCACTTCGTTGGTGGCAGGAATAAAGACGCCGGCATAATGGCGGCTGCTGCTGCCAATTCGGTCAACCATCCATTGTTGAAAGTCGTCCTGTTTTTCAATCAGAAACAGGTTCACTTCTGCGGTGCCGTGCAGATCCAGTCCGAAGTCCCGGCGGTAGCGCTGGTAGATGTGGCGGATGTTATCAAGCGTTTGTTGCTGCAAGTCACCGGACAGGGTGAAATCCTGACGTTTGACGTTGATCTCGAGTTCTTTGAGTTGCGGGCTGATATCCGGAGTGACCGTTTGGGTTTGCACATCTTCCGGTGGCCGGTCGCCAAAGTGCAGTTTGCCGTTGGCGTCACGCCACTGGAAAATTTCTGCCCGGGCGACCCCGCCAAGCAAGAGACTGAAGGTGAGAAAAAGCGCTAGAAATCGCAATGTTCTTCAATCCACTTTTGGGTTTTTCTCTGGTCTGCGATTACTTCTGCTGCACTGGCATCACGGCGGGTTCCGTCTTCATCCACATATACAAAGGGTCGGTTCATTCTCTCTAACCGTTCTTCGGCCTCTTCGCAGCGTTTCGAAAAACGTTTTCGGTGCTCTTCTCGCTTTTTCTCTTCCACTTGAGCCTTGTGCCGAGCCTGAGCCTGTTGGCTTTCCAGCAACCGCTGGGTGCGGGCATGGATGTCCTGAGCCTCATCTTGGCCGATCATGGGGGGTGGTTTTACGTCGATGGTTTCATGTTGGCTATTAGGTTGGTTCTGGGGCGCTTTGTCCCCGAATTGCCAGTTACCATTGGCATCCTTCCAGCGATAGATTTCCGCACTGGCAGACATGGCGGCCAGTGACAGTAGTATTACCCCGATAAGTTTCATTTTTTCCCCCGAGAGTCCTTCTCGTGTTCTGTTTTTCAGCTTCCTTGCAAGGCCAGTGAGCGCCCTCCGTCCACGGCCAAGATTTGCCCGGTAATAAAGGGCGCGGCGGTGGCCAACCAGTAAACCGTGTTGGCAATGTCATCCGGCTCGCCGCTGCGTTTTAAGGCGGTGGCGTCCTGAATGGCCTGCTGGTTCATCTGCCCGGCTTCCGGCCACAGGATCGGGCCAGGCGACACGCCATTGACGCGGATTGCCGGGCCGAGCTCTCGAGCCAGGCTTTTTGTCATCATCGCAAGCCCAGCTTTGGCCATGCAATACAGGGTATGGGTTTGCAGCGGTTTTTCTGCGTAAACATCAACAATGTTGATAATGCAGCCCTGTTGCTGACGTAGTGCGGGCGTCAGTTGCTGGCTAAGAATAAAGGGCGCGCGCAGGTTGCTGTGAATCAGTTTTTCCCAGTCGGCGTCGTCGGCCTGATCAATGGGCGTAGGGTAGAAACTGGAGGCATTGTTGACCAGTAAATCCAATTGGTTGAAACAGGCGAGGGTGTCGCTAGCCAGTTGGCGTACGGCGTCGGGCTGGTCCAGATCCGCTTGCAGGGTGACCGCGCTGTTCGGGCGCGTTTGGTTTAGTTCGGAGGCAAGGCTTTCGGCGTCGTGCTCACTGCCACGGTAATGAATGATCACCCGCATGCCATGGTGATGCAGGGTACGGACAATCTGGGCGCCGATACGGCGGGCGCTGCCGGTAACCAGCGCGACGGGGGCGGTCATCAGAGGGGCTGCTCCTGTTGTTTAAAGGTGGTGATGGCATCAATGCGGGCGCTTTCAATGGCTTCACCTAATGCGGGCCCTTCGTGGCCTTGAGTTCGCAGTGCTTGTACATCCACTTGCCGGGCGGCATCGGCCGCTCCGCGCAGGTAATTGGCCTGGGGATATTCTCGATCTTCGAAGCCGGTGCGCCCGCGCGCGTCGGCCTCGCAGGCGCCCAGAAAATCCGTCAGCCGTTCCGGGCGGCGAAGAATATCCAGCGCCTTGAACAGTTTCCAGACCGTGGCCGGCTTTAACTCCAGTGCTCGGTGGCAGTGAGTATGAAACTCAGCAACCAGCGCTGCCAGCGTCGCGGCCTCTCTCGGCACCTTGAGACGTTTGGAAACCTTGCTGCTCATTCTCGCACTGCGTATTTCGTGGGCAATATGACGAGGCCATTCTTCCTTCGGGGTTTTCCCTTTGCCCAGATCATGACAAAGCAGGGCGTAGCGGGCGTGAAGGCTTAATCCAAGCTTGGCGGCTTGTTCAAGGCACAGGTACTGGTGAACCAGTGTGTCGATTTCGGGATGGTGCTGTTCCGGTTGCGGTACACCGTCCAGAGCGGCGACTTCAGGAAACAGGGCATGAAGGGCGCCGCAGCGGTGAAGTACCTGAAAGAACACCTGTGGATCGCGTTCCATGAGTGCGCGACTGGTTTCTTTCCAAACTCGCTCGGGAACCAGGTAGCCTAGCTCACCGGAATCGGTCAGCTGCTTCATTAACGTTAGTGTATCCTCGGCGACACGAAACCCCAGCCAGTGATAGCGAGACGCAAAGCGGGCGACACGAAGGACGCGTAACGGATCTTCCGCAAAGGCGGGAGAGACATGACGCAGCAGCCGGGCCTTGAGATCAATCCGGCCACTGAACGGATCGATGACCTTGCCGCCCTTGGCTTTTGCCATGGCATTGATGGTCAGATCGCGACGAATCAAATCTTCTTCCAGAGAAACATCACTGGCGGCGTGGAAGGTAAAGCCCCCGTAGCCATGGCCGGATTTTCGTTCGGTTCGGGCCAGGGCGTATTCCTCTTGCGTGTTTGGATGCAGGAATACCGGGAAATCCTTACCTACGGGGCGAAACCCGTCAGCTTCCATTTCTTCCGGTGTGGCGCCGACCACGACCCAGTCCTTTTCCATCACGGGGAGGCCGAGCAGAGAGTCCCGCACCGCGCCGCCCACCAGATACACTTTCATCTTGTTTACCTATGAGTTCTTGAGCAGAATGGTCGCATGCTTTCTATCGTACTGAAACTGAACTCTTTGATGCTGGTCGTCGACCGCTGTGCACGCAAATGGCGTGCGCAGGGACGACGGCTGTGTGACTGAAAGTTTCAGTTCTGCAAGAAGGCCGCAGCGTCCCCCGACCTGCGGCCTTTTTTCGTTTATGGGGTTTGCAGGTCTGTTTTAGTTGCGAGTAACGAGTTTCGAGTTGCGAAGAGCTTTTAACCGTCGTGTTTTCTGCCTTTCGTGACTCGGTTCTCGAAACTCGCTCCTTTTTAACCAAGGAGAACGGCATGCCAACCCTGGCAGCGTATTTGATCGTGGTGGCGGTGTGGGCAACCACGCCGCTGGGGATTAAATGGAGTGGTGATGCGATGGCGCCGCTGGCCGCCGCCGGTGTGCGTATGGGTATCGCTGCACTGCTGGGGCTGTGTTGGTTATGGGTCAAGCGCCAGTCTTTACCGTTGCATGCTCGGGCGCGGCTCAGTTATTTGGCTTCCCTGCCGGGTATTTTTGGCGCCATGGGTTGTAGCTACATGGCGGCGGCCCACCTGCCTTCCGGGCTGATTTCAGTGATCTTTGGGTTGGCCCCTTTGTTATCCGGGTTGATGCTACAAGCATTGCCGGGTGGGATGCGCCTTAACCGCTGGCATTGGAGTGCCTGCCTGATCGGTCTGGTCGGGTTGGCGTTGGTGTTCGATGACAGCCTGCAAGTGCTGGCCGCAGGGCAAGGCATGGGGGACCGTGGCGTGGGCTTGCTGTGGATGCTAAGTGCGGTGACTCTGTTCGCTGGCAGTGGCATAGCGGTGCAACGGGTTGGCGCCGGGCTTCAGCCCATGCAGCAGACTGTGGGCGGCTTGCTGTTGTCGTTACCCTGCTATGCCGTTGGCATGTTGATTACCGGGCAGACGTTGAGTTTTAGCGGTGACTATCGGGGTTTGTCCGCCATCCTGTATCTGGCGGTGTTTGGCTCGCTGTTGGGCTTTTACTGTTACTACCAGGTGCTGGCTCGCTTGCCCGCCGCCACCGTGGCGTTGGTGACGCTGATAACACCGGTACTGGCGCTCTCGCTGGGTAGCGTGCTCAATGGCGAAAGCCTGGGGGCTCTGGTGCTGGCGGGCGCCGCATTGATTGTGCTCGCGTTGTCGCTTTTTTTGCTGGGGGACCACAAGGTGCGTCGCCAGCTGAAACAACTGGCGGAAGCTGATACCAGGGGAGCACGGGATTCGTTTGGGTGAGCGGGCGTAGCTAACAGTCGCAGGCGACGCGGACCAGGTCGTCCAGCCGTAGCGCGGTTAATGAACCACCCCAAACACATCCGGTATCCAGTGCCTCTACGTTATCGACCCCGCTGTGGCCTTCCAGGGCGGCCCAGTGGCCGAACAGGATACGGGTGCCGGTGAGTGCCCGTTGGGGGTGCTGGAACCAGGGCATGAAGCCGGCGGGGGGCTGGTCGGGCTCGCCTTTGCTGGTCAGGTCCAGTTCGCCGGCCTGATCCACAAAGCGCATGCGGGTGAAATGGTTGGTGATGACGCGCCAGCGATCCGGGCCGCTGAGTTGTTTGTCCCAGCCGGCGGGGGTGTTGCCGTACATGTGGGCAAAAAAGGCGCTCGCCTGGTCACTGCGCAGCACGGTTTCCACTTCTGCTGCCCGCTGGCTGGCCTGTTCCTGTGACCACAGTGGCGGGATGCCCGCATGGGTCATTACCGCGTTGTGTTCCGGCAGGGGAATCAGCAGGGGTTGCTGTTGCAGCCAGCCCAGCAATTCGGCCCGGTCCGGGGCGTCGAGGATCTCGCTGAGGGTGTCTTTGCGTTTGCTGCGGGTGGTGCCGTTGGCCACCGCCAGCAGATGCAGGTCGTGGTTGCCCAGCACGGTATGGACGTTGTCACGCAGGGCGTGGACCCGGCGCAGGGTGCCCAGCGAGTCCGGCCCGCGATTGACCAAATCCCCGGCCAGAAACAGACGGTCGCAGTCAGCGTTGAAGCCAATTTTCTCCAGCAGACAGTCAAACGCCCCCAGACAGCCTTGCAGATCCCCAATCGCATAATCAGTCACAAGGCGCCTCCGGCGCCCGCTTGCATGCAGCACGCCACTCGCGGCACGCTCAGAGGCGCAGTTTGCGTGTTGCGTGGTACGTGAAGCGTGCTGGCGTTAATGCAATGCATGCGGTGCTGCGAGGGTGAAGGCGGGGATTTGTGCGTCAAAGTGGATGCCATCTTCGCCGATCATCTGGTAGCTGCCGCGCATGCTGCCGACTTCGGTTTCCAGTATGGCGCCGCTGGTGTAGCGGAAGGTCTGGCCGGGGGCAATATGCGGTTGTTCGCCAATGACGCCTTCGCCATGGACTTCCTGTACCCGTTCTTCGCCATCGGTGATCACCCAGTGACGGGTGAGCAGGCGTGCGCTAACGGAGCCCTGATTGTGGATGCTGATATGGTAAGCAAACACCCAGCGCTCGCCTTCTGCGTCGCTCTGATCTGGCAGGAATTCGGTTTCCACAGACACTTGAATATCGTGGCGGGAGTCGTCGTTGGCGGTGTCGCTGCTGCCTTGTTCGGTGACGCTCATGGGGTGCTGTCTCCCTTGCCTTCGTGGGTGTCTGGTGTCTCGGCTTGTTCAGCATCTGATACCGGGCGACTGATATTGGCCAAGGCCACGTAGTCGGCCACGGACAGTTGGTCCGGGCGCAAGCCGGCATCGATGCCAAGTGCTTCGAATTGTTCGAGGCTCACCCAGGATTTTAACCCATTACGGATGGCCTTGCGTCGTTGTGTGAACGCCTGGGCCACCAGTTTACGCAGGTGGTTCTCGTCGTCAGCCGGGTGAGGTGGGCTGGCGTGGGGGATCAACCTGACCACGGCAGAATCCACTCTGGGAGGCGGGCTGAACGCTTCTGGCGGCACAAAGAACAGGTAATCTGCCTGACAGTGGTACTGCACCATGATCGACAGCCGCCCCCAGTCGCGGGTGCCAGGGCTGGCGGTTAGCCGTTCCACCACTTCTTTTTGCAGCATGAAGGTCATGTCGCTGATGGCGTCGGCCTGGGCCAGCAGGTGGAAAATCAGCGGGGTGGAGATGTTATAGGGCAGGTTGCCGATCACCCGCAGGGGCTTGTCCGCCGGTTTCAGGCTGCGGAAATCAAAGCGCAGCGCATCGCTCTCATGAATGGTTAGCCGCTCGGGGCTGTTTTCCTGGCGCAGCAGGACAATCAGGTCCCGGTCCAGCTCGACCACATGCAAATGGGGGACATCTTCCAGCAAGGGATAGGTCAGTGCGCCCCGGCCCGGGCCGATTTCCACCAAGGTGTCGCCCGTTTGCAGGCCCAGGGTGCGGATCATGCGGTCGACCAGGTTGCGGTCGTGCAGGAAATGCTGGCCAAAGCGTTTACGGGTGCGGTGTTCTGTCATAGCAGGTCTCAGGTCGGGGCCGGGTGGTGTATCTGAATTAATGCGCTATCAATGCGGTAATCAGTGTCAGCTACCGCTGTGCAGTGACGCCAGCACCAATGCCTGGCGTGTGGCGGCGATCAGGCTGCCGGCGCTGGCGGTGCCGCGGCCTGCCAAGTCGAAGGCGGTGCCATGGTCCACGGAAGTGCGTATGAAAGGCAACCCCAGGGTAATGTTGATGGCTTCGCCGAAACCGGCGTATTTGAGCACCGGCAGGCCTTGGTCATGATACATGGCCAGCACCGCATCATGCTGTTCCAGCAGGTGTGGCTGGAAGGCGGTGTCGGCGGGCAGGGGGCCGGTGAGCGCCATGCCTTGTGCGCGTAGCTGTTCCAGTGTGGGGATGATCACATCCAGTTCTTCGCGACCCAGATGTCCGCCTTCGCCGGCATGGGGGTTGAGCCCCAGTACCATGATGTGAGGCTCGGCAATCCGGTATTTGCTGATCAGGTCGTCACGGAGAATGCTCAGGGTGCGTATCAGGCCCGCCGGGGTAATCGCCGCCGGAACCTGGCTCAGGGGCAGATGAGTGGTGGCCAGGGCCACCCGAAGATCCTGCGTCCGGGCCGGGGCGGTGAGCATCATTACCACCTGCGCCACACCGGCCTGTTCGGCAAGAAACTCGGTATGGCCAGTGAAGGCCGGATCGGCGCCCTCGCAAATCACGTTTTTGGCGACCGGGGCAGTGACCATGGCCGAGAAGGTGCCGTCCAGGCAGCCCTGAGCGGCGCGGGTAAGCATGGTGAGGGTGCCGGTGGCGGCGGCCGGGTTTGGCTGGCCGGCGATTACTGGCGCGCCTGCTGGTGTGTGCCAGACGGGCAGGCTCCCTGCTGGCAGGGGCTGGCCGGGTTGCCAGTCGGCCAGAGCCACCGTCAGGCCCAGCTGCTGTGCTCGTTCGGCCAGCACCTGACGGTCGCCGATCACCACCAACGGGGCATCGGCAAAGGTATCAGGCAGAGTCAGGACCAGATCCGGCCCGATCCCTGCCGGGTCACCATAGGTGATGGCGATAGGAGCAGGCACGGTTTATTGCCCACTGCCGGGCAGGCATGTTGCGTGCTGCGTGCTGCCTGCAAGCGTCATAGCCTGATATCCACATAGGATTCGCTGCGTTTTTCCTGCACCCAGGTTTCCAGCTCTTCTTCAAAGCGGCGCTTCTGCAGGGCCTGGGTGGCTTGCATGCGGCGAAATTCGGCGCTCATGTCCGCGTCGCGCACGTCATCGACGCGCAGGAAGTGCCACCCGAACTGGCTTTCGAATACCGGGGACAGCTCACCCACGGGGGTGTTGAGCATCATGTCCTCGAATTCCGGCACCATTTCGCCTTCGTTGACCCAGCCCAGTTCGCCGCCACTGCGGGCGCTGCCCGGGTCGTCAGAGAATTCGGCAGCGGTGTCGCTGAACTGGCGCTTGCCCGCCGCAATCTCATCATGAAGGCGAACAGCTTCTTGCTGAGCTTGCTCGGCGCTGGTTAGAGCGTCGGTTTTGATCAGTACATGGCGTACCTGATACTGGGTAACGACTTTCTCTGAACCGCCTTTGCGGTCGATCATTTTCAGAATATGGAAACCGGCACCGGAGCGCAGCGGTTCGGAAACCTCGCCCTTGTTCAGGTCGATGGCATTTTCCGCAAACAGGGTGGGCCACTGGGCGGCCGAGCGCATGCCCAGGTCGCCGCCTTCCAGAGCTTTGGGGCCATCGGATTCGGCCACAGCCAGTTGCTGGAAGTCACCGCCGTTCTTTAGCTTTTCGATGATGCCTTCGGCCTTGGTGCGGGCCTGGGTGATGTCTTCCGGGCTGGCTTCAGCGGGAACGCGTACCAGAATGTGGCCCAGGTGAAAGTCTTCCTGGAACATCTGTTTGCCCATCTCGGAGCCCAGAAAGCGATCCACTTCCCGGTCGGTCACCTGGATGCGCGAGGCCACGCTACGTTGCTGCAGGCGGGAGATCACCATGTCTTCGCGAATCTGTTCGCGGAACTGGGGCCAGTCGTAGCCGTCTTCGCGCAGGGCGGCGGCAAAGTCTTCCAGGCTCATGCCGTTCTGGCGGGCGATGCCGGCCAGGGCCTGGTTAAGGCTGGCGTCGTCGACCTTGATGCCGCCTCGTTCGGCCAGCTGTAGCTGCAGGCGTTCCAGCACCATGCGGTCGAGGACTTGCTCGCGCATCACGGCGGGAGGGGGCAGTTGTTGGCCCTTTTCCTGGAACTGCAAAGCGATGGTGTTGATCCGCTCATCCAGCTCGCTGGCCATGATGGCACCATCGTTAACCACGGCCACAATGCGATCAAGCATCTGCACCTTGGCCTGACTCCAGGCGGGTACCATCAGCACGGCCATGGCGAACAGGCCAAGCAGGGTGTGTTTTGCCTGCAGCGTGAAACGTGCCGCGTGCAGCGTTCTATCAATCATATTCTCTCCTGTATCCCGGAATGCTGCGTTCCAGTAGGGAATCTATCTGGCCGCCAAAGCCGCCCAGGCCGATCATCTGGATCTGGAATGAGATGGTGCTATCCGCTTCGAGATTGCCGTCGCCGTTGTCGTCTACCAGCTCCCGCTGGCTCAACAGACGCAGTTTCCAGCAGCAATTGCGGTATTCAGCACCGGCCATGGTTTCCAGTGAGCGTTGGTTGTCCAAGTCGTATGCCCAGCGTCCAATCAGTCGCCAGTGCCGGTGAACCGGCAAAATGGCGCTGACTTCCGATGCGCGGATGTCGTCTGCCGGGCGGTCGTGATAGCCCAAGTTGATGACGCGTCGCTCCCGGTCGTTATAGCCAATCTGAAAATTGGAGCGCTCGCGTTTGTTTTCTTCGGTATCCCACTGGGCCTCTGAGTAGAGGTACCAATCGCGCGCAAAGTTCCAGCGAGCGTCACCAACAACCGGGGTCTGGTCGTCAGTGGGGTCTTCCACGGCCCGTTCGGTGATCACTTTACGGTCTTCAAAATAGAAGCCTTGAGCCACTCGCAGGCGCAGCTGCTCGCGGCCGGTGCCATCATGCAGGAAGCGGCTGGTCAGGCCCACCGCCAATTTTTCTTCATCGCCGATACGGTCGTAACCGATAAAGCGATTTTCCCGGAACAGGGAATTGTAGGAGAAGGTCAGTTCGCCGGAATCGAAGTTGGGGAGTTCGTCTTGGTCTTCGTAGGCCACCTTGTTCAAGAACAGGCGTGGCTCCAAGGTCTGGGTGAAGCTGGAGCCGAACCAGTTACCGGGGCGCTCGAAGAACAGGCCGGAGTCCAGGCTGGCGCCCCAAGTGGTCATGTCCGGGTTGTCCTCGGCAGTGGCGTCCACGTTATCGAGCCGGTACTGCGTATGGTACAGCCGGGTGCGGGGTTCCACATAACCCCAGGGTTCTTGCAGGCGCATGCTCAGGGCGGGAGCCATGTGGCCGCGCAACCCGGTGGCTTTGCCGCTGTCGTCGGAATCGCTGCGGTCAAAGGCGGTAATATCAGACAGCCAGAGGCCCTTCACCGGGCCGACCAGAGTCGGGTCCCCGGTTAATTGCAGTTGGGGAAGCCGTCGGTAGGGCAGGTCCGCGTCGTCCAGGGTGGGGTCGATGGTCTGCCAGGATTGCAGTCGGCCCAGGACTTGCCAGGTGCGCCCGTAGTAGCGGGCTTCCGCCAGCCGGGGCAGGTGGGTCTGGGAGCTAATTTCCAGGCCGGTATCCAGATCCTTGAAGTAGAAATCGTCGGAGACGTAGGTGAAATCGGTCTCCAGGCTCCAGCGGTTGATGTTGCCATTATGGCTCCAGCGGCCCACTTGGCGGTTTTCGTCATCGAATTTGCGGTCGTTGAACAGCACACCATAGCTGAGGCTGCCTTCGCCCCACGGGGACAGATAGCGGAATTCGCTGTCCACGCCGCTGCCCCGGCCATCGATATAGCGCGGTGCGATGGTGGCGTCGAACTGTGGGTGCAGGTTCAGGTAGATGGGCTGGGAGATATCCAGCCCACCGCTATCGCCCACGGAGAGAGTGGGAAACAGCAGGCCGCTCTTGCGCCGGTCATCAATGGGGAAGGTCATCCAGGGTAGCCAGAAAATGGGCATGCTCTTGACCTTGAGCACCACGTTGTTGGCTTCGCCCCAGCCCTTGTCCCGGTCCAGGAAGATACGGTCGCCTTGCATGACCCAGCCATTGGAGGCGGGCGCACAGGTGGTGTAAGAGCCATTGGTGATGGTGGTGGTGTTCTGGTTCAGGAAGATATAATCGGCGTTGCCACGGGCGCCGTTGTCGAACAGAGAGTAGCGTACGCCTTGCAGGCTGCCTTCTTTACGTCGAGTCTGGCCGCTCATGTTGTCGGCGATAAAGGTGGCTCTGTCGCTTTCCAGGCGCATGCCGCTTTCTAGCTCGAACTTGCCGGTGGTTTGATCGAGCTCGGCAATGTCGGTGGTGATGCGACGGCCGGGCTGTTCAATCAGTACGTCGCCGTCCAGGTTGATCAGGCCATCCTGGGTCAGGGTGGAGTGATCCGCGGTCACCACGGTATCGCTGCCATCCACGGGCATGCCGACACGGGGGTTATAGTAAATGCCGCCGCACCACTCGGGTATCGGCCGCTGTTGCACGGCAGGGAACGTGGCCATCTCTTCGCGGTCAACCCAGTTCAGGTCGTTTTCCGCAAGGCTGGCCCCTGAGGCAAGCAGCAGGGCAGGAATCAATAATCGAGGTATGGGCAGTGGCATCAGCTGCTCAGAACAGGTAAAAAGGCCGCTTTATGGCGCGGTCGGACTTTCCGTCCACCAAAAGCGGCAGTGTAATCGAACAAGGAAGGCAATGCAGCCTGATAAAAGTAAATCCGAAGTAAGCCCGGACCCGAGAAAGCACGCCCTTGACCAGTGGGTAAGCGCTTATCTGGGTGAGTCAGTGGTCGGTGAGCCTGCGTCAGCGGATGCCAGTTTTCGCCGCTATTTCCGTTATTTCCATGGTGATACCAGTGTGGTGGCCATGGATGCCCCGCCGGAACAGGAAGACTGTGGCCCATTTGTGGATATTGCCGGGCGCCTTAAACGGGCAGGTCTGCACGTGCCAGAAATTGTTCATCAGGATTTGCAGCAGGGCTTTTTGTTGCTCAGTGATATGGGTACGCAGACCTGGCTGAACGCCTTGAATGAAGCCAATGCGGACGAATGGTACCGCGCGGCCATCGATACGCTGATTACCCAGCAATTGCATACCGATACCGTCGGCTTGCCGCAGTACGATGAGGCGTTGTTGCAGCGGGAACTGGAGCTGTTTCCGCAGTGGTACCTGTTCCGTCACCGCGAGAAGGTGGTTACCGGGGAGCTACGTCAGCGGCTGGACCGGGTGTTCGATGTGCTGATGCGCTCTGCCCTGGCGCAGCCCCAGGTGTTTGTGCACCGCGATTACATGCCGCGTAACCTGATGGTGTCTGACCCGAATCCCGGGGTGATCGATTTTCAAGATGCGGTGGCCGGGCCGATCAGCTATGACGTGATCAGCCTGTTCAAGGATGCCTTCCTGAGCTGGCCAGAAGAGCGCGTGCTCAGCTGGCTGCGCGAGTATTTCGACAAGGCCACGGCCGCCGAGTTGCCGGTGCCGGCATCGTTTGAGGATTTCCTGCGCGACTGCGACCTGATGGGCGCCCAACGCCATCTCAAGGTTATCGGCATCTTTGCGCGTATCTGCCACCGCGATGGCAAGCCCAAGTACCTGGGCGATGTGCCCCGTTTCTTTGCCTATCTGCGCACGGTCATTGCCCGTCGTCCGGAGCTGGCGGACCTGGAATGGGTGCTCGATCAACTGGAGGACGATGCGTGAAGGCCATGATTCTGGCCGCCGGCTACGGCAAACGCATGCGGCCGCTCACCGATCACACCCCCAAGCCGCTGCTGCAAGCGGGGGGCAAGGCGCTGATCGAATACCACATCGAGGCACTGCGTGACGCCGGCATCGAGTCCCTGGTCATCAACACTGGCTGGCTGGGCGAGACGCTGGCGGCCACGCTGGGTGACGGTGCCCGCTACGGCATTCCCATCGTTTACTCCCACGAAGGCACGCCGCTGGAAACCGCCGGGGGCATCAAGCGCGCGCTGCCGTTGCTGGGCGATCAGCCCTTTGCACTGGTCAACGGCGATATTTGGACCGATTTTGATCTGTCCCGGCTGGTGGCGGACCGCCCGGACCCGGTGCATCTGGTGCTGGCGGATAACCCGGCGCACCACCCGCAAGGGGATTTTCATCTGACAGACGCCGGTCGGTTGCGCGATAATGCCGAGCCCAGGCTCACCTATGCCGGCATTAGCCGTTTCGATCCTGCGGTGTTTGCGCAGTTGCCGGACGGCGAAGCGAAACTGGCGCCGATACTGCGGGCGGCCATGGCGGAAGATGCCGCCAGCGGTGAACACCACCGCGGCCAGTGGTGGGATATCGGCACCCCGGAACGCTTGGACGAACTGGATCGGTTACTCAAGAGCACCTGATCCAAAGCCGAAACCGGTTTTGTAGGAGCGGTGGTTCCACCGCGATGAATCGAAAGTGACGAGTTGCGAGTAACGAGTTTCGAAAGGCAAAATATTCGCCTTTGATCTTGGGTTTTCGCAACTCGAAACTCGTCACTCGCAACTGTCTTTACACTGAGGATGCCCCATGCCCAAGCAGGACTATCTGATCGCCCCCTCCATCCTTGCCGCCAACTTTGCCCGCCTGGGTGAAGAGTGCGATGCGGTGCTGGCGGCCGGAGCCGATGTGATCCATTTCGACGTGATGGACAACCATTACGTGCCCAACCTGACCATCGGCCCCATGGTCTGCAAGGCCCTGCGCGACCACGGCATCACCGCCCCCATCGACGTGCACCTGATGGTCAGCCCGGTGGATGACCTGATTACCTCGTTCGCCGAAGCTGGCGCCAGCTACATCACCTTCCACCCGGAAGCCAGCCAGCACGTGGATCGCTCCCTGCAGTTGATCAAAAGCTACGGCTGCAAAGCCGGCCTGGTCCTCAACCCGGCCACCCGCCCGGACTGCCTGGAATACGTGATGGACAAGCTGGACATGATCCTGCTGATGAGCGTGAACCCCGGCTACGGCGGCCAGAAATTCATCCCCTCCACGCTGGACAAGACCCGTGCCGTGCGCCAGCTGATCGACGCCAGCGGCTATGACATTCGTCTGGAAGTGGATGGTGGCGTGTCCGAGAAGAACATCCGCGAAGTGGCCGCCGCTGGTGCTGATACCTTCGTGGCCGGTTCCGCCATCTTCGGCAAAGACGACTACGCCGCCGTCATCCAGCAAATGCGCGACGAGCTGGCCCAGGCGTGAGTTGAAAGTTCAAAGTTGAAGCGCGCCGGATGTTCTCGATTCCGATCGTATGGAGGCCGCGCCCAGAACGCTGGGTGCGGTCTCTTCGAGTTCGGATGGCGCAAGCTTGTGCGCGTTTCAACTTTCCACTTTGAACTTTCAACTGCCTTATGGAACCTTCCCGCCGCCCGGCTGCCTGACTCCTTAAGTCAGCCATCACTATCACCCTATGTCCCGCTATACCGCCATTCCTGTCCGGCTTCCCTACCTGCTTCTGGTATTAACCAGCCTGGCAGCCTGCAGCCTGGTGCCCGCCGAGCGGCAATCCCCCCAACCTGACATTGCCGAAACCCCGCAGGAGCTGCCACCCCGGCAGACCCTGATACTCGACAGTTTGCTCGCCCAGAAAGAAGACTGGCAGGGCGTGCCTTATCAATACGGCGGCCTCAGCCCCAAAGGCGTGGACTGCTCCGGCTTTGTCTACCTCACCTTCCTCTCGCAGCTGAACATGAAAGTCCCCCGCACCACCTCCGCCCTGATGCAAGAAGGCGAACCCGTCGCCCGCAACGAACTGGAAGTGGGCGACCTGGTGTTTTTCAAAACCGGCCCGGGCAATCGCCACGTGGGGATCTATATGGGGGAGGATGAATTTATGCATGCCTCGGTGAGTAGCGGTGTCATGCAGTCGTCGCTTAATAATCCCTATTGGAGTCAGCGGTATTGGAAGGCCAGGCGGTTGGTGAATCGGTAGCGAAAGTTCGGTCTTACTCGTGCGACCTTACCCCGTCAGGTTTCTGAGCGGGGGGGGCTTTTCTGTTGCCGAAAGTGGCTGGGGGTACACCCCTGCCATTTCTTGAAAGCGCGTCTGAAACTGGAATAGTCCCGGTAGCCTAGCTGACTTGCGATGGCATCCACCGATAGCCCAGTGTGGTGAAGGTAGAATTGTGCCCGTTCTTGCAGGAGTCGATTGCGGATGGATCGGTAGCTTGTGCTTTCCTGTTTCAGGTGTCGGCTGAGTGAGCGTTCCGTCATGTTAAGGCGGTGTGCTGTTTGACTGGCGCTGGGCCAGGGCTCGCCCTGTTCGTGCAGAAGGTGAATGACCTGTTGGGTGTAAGGAGATCGCTCGGTGTATTGCAGTTGTTGTTTGCGGGTTTTCAGCGTGAGTTGAGTGCTTTTCCAGGCGACAGGGTCATAAAACGGTGACGAGGTCTCCAGATAATGATGGGGGATTTCCATTGCCGTACAGGGGGAAGAAAACTCCACCGGGCTATGAAAATAGTCGGCGTATTGTTCATGGTTATCAGGTGCAGGGTAAGGAAACAATAAACGGCCCTGATCAAATGGCTGGCAGGTGGCCGCTTCAATCAGGTTTTGCACCAAGAGCATAAGCACTTCTGTCTGGAAGCGGCGGGTGTCTCCAAGATTTGCCAATTCGAAGAAGCTTAATATCACGCCATTGTCATGATGGTCCACTTGCAGTCGTATGTACCCAACATGCACTGAAATAAATGTCTCTGCGAGCTTGCATGCTTCCCAAAATGTGGGTGCGCAAAGCATCGCGTTGCCGAGTTCACCCAATGAGGGCGGAGTGAGTTGGGCACCGATTTTCAAGCCAAGATCTGCCGCGGACTTTGTAACAATGACACGGTCCAGAAATGCGAAAAAGTCCAGGTAAGGCATAGTTGCGCTATTGACGATATCACTGTGTGACAGTGATGAGTTGTCCAGTAGTGCATCAATCTCAGAGGTTGGCAGCTGGAGTTCGCGGCAAATGAAGCGTGCGTAGATCGTGGATATATGCTGCACAAGGATACGTTCCTGATAATTGTGTCTGAAAATACCATGGCTCTGTCTGAGCCGGCAATGGTGGCGTTTCCGGCCGGTGTTTAGGGTGGATATATGGATAAAGGACAGGGTTTGAACATGGAAAATAAGACGATACATGTTTCTGATGAGGTCACTGCTGCGGCCATTCAGTTGGATACGCGGGTTGGCGATACGCAACATAATCTGGCGGCCTGCCGGCGATTGTCAGAGCGGGCAGTGGAGATGGGCGCGGGATGGATTGCCTTGCCGGAATTCTTTAATACTGGAGTGAACTTTGATCCTTCACTGGTTCGCGCCATCGAAACCGACGATGGCCCCTCAGTGAGGTTTTTGCAGGCGTTTTCTCATCAGCATGGGGTGGTGATCGGAGGCTCACTGATGTGCCGGGTAGCAGAGGGTGGGGTTCGCAACCGTTATTTCTGTTTCAATAACGGTGAACTGGTTGGTACACATGACAAGGATCTTCCCACTATGTGGGAAAACGCTTTTTATGAGCCAGGTGAATCCGATGATACCGGGGAGCTGGGTGAGATCGCGGGTGTTCGAGTGGGTACTGCGGTTTGTTGGGAGTTCATGCGCAGCCAGACGGCCCGCCGCCTGCAGGGCAAGGTAGATGTTTTATTGGGCGGCTCGCATTGGTGGAGTATGCCTGAAGATTGGCCGTCCTGGCTGACCCGGAAAATGGAAACGCATAATTTGAGTAACTTGCTTGCTGTAGTAAAGGAAAACGCCAGGTTAATTGGTGTTCCGGTTGTTCATGCTTCCCATTGCAATTCCATCGAGTCGGGTTCACCTGGCATGCCGGGATTTGTCTATCGTGGCAGCCTTGAAGGGCATACTGCTATTGTTGATGGTTACGGTAATCTGCTCGCGCACAGGAATAAAGCGCAGGGGGAAGGCGTTGTTACGGCATTAATTACTCTTGGTTATGTCGGAACGGATAGGCAAATCCCTTCCCGTTTCTGGCTGCGCAAGCGGGGAGTGTTGCCTGCTCTGTCATGGCATCTGGATGGCTATTTCGGCAGGCGATGGTACAAAAAACATGTGAAAAAGCTTTAACGAGGTAATGGAGTCAGGTCTTGCCCCATGCACTTGAATGCAACATCAAGACCTGATCCCGGTTTTTGAAAATCGCGCCGCGAGGCCGCTCCTACGGATAGGGCGTTAATCCCGCAAATTTTCCAAAGCGCGACTGAGGTTTTCTCCGGCTGGCAACCCCAGCTTCTCCCTTAGATCAGCGGTGTGATAAATCACATCCTGATCCAGAAAACTCTGCAACACCGCACTACGCCCTTTCCGAAATGCCGCTTCCGGCACAAACTCATATTCCTGCCGAATCCACCCTTCATACCGGTCGTACAATTTCGCATCCGCCCCAAGAATGCTCAGGTCGATATCTTGCAGCAGGGCCATGTCGGTATCTGTCGGTGGGTGCGGGTGGAGGGTGGCGAGGATGAGTTCCTGTACACGGGTACGCTGTTGGTCGGTCAGATCGCTATCGACAAACTGATGGGCAAACCAGTCTGCGCTACGGGTCTCGTTGTCGTTGGCGCGGGGATCGTAGATGACATCGTGGGCCCAGAGGGCCAGTTCAATGCACAGTAGGTCGTCGGCCAGGTGACGGTATTGATCCAGCCAGTTCAGGCAGGCGGCGACGTGATCCAGTGTGTGATAGTGGCGATGGGGTTCGCTGTAGTGGGAGGCCAGTTGTTGCCAGGTGGCTTGCGGGTTGGGCAGAAGCGGGGCGACGACGCGGTTCCAGCGTTTTTGCAGCGCTGACACTGCAGTCACCCGACGTTCTCCCATGGCTGGCCATCTTTATCCACAAACCGCACATCCCGCACGGTGAGTGCTTTGCCTTGCTGGTTCTTAACCACTACCGGGGCCAGTGGTTCGCCGCTCTGGCCGTCCACCAGTTGCATGGCGTCTTTCTCGCCGTTCCAGCGTTCGCTCCACTGGCGCAGGGCGGTGACCACGGTAAACAGATCGCGGCCCTTGTCGGTGAGGCGGTATTCGTAGCGCTTGCCGTGCTCGCCCACGTCCACACGCACCATCACGCCGTTATCCACCAGCCGCGACAGGCGGTTGCAGAGGATGTTCTTGGCGATGCCCAAGCTGTGCTGGAAATCCACAAAGCGGCGGGTGCCCAGCATGGCCTGCTTGACCACCAGCAGGGACCACCAGTCACCGACCTCATTGAGGGCGCAGGCCACCGAGCAGCCCATGTCGTCGAAACGTTTACGTGTCATGGCGGCAGTATAGATCAGAATGGTTGCATTAAGAAACCAAATAAGGTTTTATTACGCAACCAAATTGAATTGACCACCCGTGAGGGTGGATGCGCTGATTCTGTTTGTTATTGAGCAAGTGTTGTTGAGAGTGCCGCTGAAAGGGCTATTGCGAGGGTGGTTGCCATTGCTAGCCCCTTTCTCTGTTCCCCGAATGCTCAAGCTGAGCCAGATATAGGCTCGGCTTAGAGAGTGAATAAACGAAGATTGAATAAACAAGATTGATGAGGAGAGCCCGATGAGTAGTTCCCTGGATAGCCTGTTACGTCCTTTTGAACACAAATCCCTGAAAATGCGTAACCGGGTGGCCATGGCGCCCATGACCCGTACGTTTTCTCCGGGGTATGTGCCTAACGATCAGGTGGTGGGCTACTACCAGCGCCGCGCCGAAGGTGAGGTAGGCCTGATCATTACCGAAGGCACCTTCGTGGGCCACAAGGCCGCCAACGGTTACGAGCGAGTGCCGGCCATTTATGGTGACGAGGCCATGGCGGGCTGGAAGAAGGTGGTGGATGCGGTGCACGAGGCCGGTGGCCAGATCATTCCCCAGCTGTGGCATGTAGGCTCGGTGCGAAAACCCGGCATTGGCCCGGATAAAGATGTGCCTGCTTATTCGCCTTCTGGTCTGTTCAAGCCCGGCAAGGAAAACGGCGAAGCCATGAGCAAGGCGGATATCCAGGATGTGGTCCGTGCCTTTGCTGAATCCGCCAAGGCCGCCAAAGAGGTGGGCTTTGACGGGGTCGAAATCCACGGTGCCCACGGTTACCTGCTCGACCAGTTCTTCTGGGAAGGCACTAACCAGCGTGATGACGAATATGGTGGCTCCATCGAGAACCGTGCCCGTATCGGCATTGAAATCGTCAAGGCGGTACGCGAAGCGGTAGGTGAAGATTTTGCCATCGTGCTGCGTTTCTCCCAGTGGAAGCAGCAGGATTACGAGGCGAAGCTGGCCCAGAACCCGGAAGAGCTGGAGCGTTTTCTGATGCCGTTCGTTGAGGCCGGTGTCGATGTGTTCCATGCGTCCACGCGCCGTTTCTGGCTGCCGGAATTCGAAGGCTCCGACCTGAACCTGGCGGGCTGGACCAAGAAGATTACCGGCAAGCCGGTGATTTCCGTGGGCAGTGTGGGCCTGGACGGGGACTTCCTCAACAGCCCGGACGGCATGGGCGGCACCGCCAACCCAGCAGGGCTGGACGAACTGGAGCGCCGCATGGACAACGACGAGTTCGACATGATCGCCGTGGGCCGTGCCCTGCTGCAAGACCCGAACTGGCTGGTGAAAATGCGCGATGGGAAAGAAGAGGACATTGCGCCGTTTACCAAGGCGGCGCTGGGCTCGCTGAGTTAAAAGTTGAAAGTGTAAAGTTCAAACGCGATCTAGGGTTTGCCGGGTCGGATAGGAAAAAGGCCGCGTCCAGATCTGGGTGCGGCCTTTTATGTTTTGTACAGAGCCGCTGTAGGAGCGGCGCTTGAGCCGCGAACCGAGCGACAGCGAGGAACAGGATGGCTGCAGCATCATCGAGTTCAGAGATGTTTGATCGTCCTCTGGACGATTCCGCGTTAACACGCGGTTCGTGCCTCAAGAGGCGTATTCGCTACGCTCACCCTTCGGGCCGCACTTCGTGCGTTACTACGCTTCGCTTCGTTTCTGCAGCGGCGTTGTAGATCGGGGGTGGCGAAAACGAAGAGGCCGCGCCTGATGTCCGGGCGCGGCCTCTGTGGTTTCAGTTGAACGGTGGCGCAAGACCGCGTTTCAATTTTTAACTTTGCACTTTCAACCCTCGTCCCCGTGTTCCTCCAGCGACTGATTCACTGCCAGCGCCAGCAGGGTGCAGATCACGCCGGATAGCAGATACACCGTCACTGACATGAGTCCGAATTTGGCGGACAGGCCCAGGGCTACCAGTGGGGCGAAGGCAGCGCCGAACAGCCAGGCGAAGTCAGAGGTGAGGGCGGCGCCGGTGTAGCGAAAGCGCGGGGCGAAGTTGGCGGTCACCGTGCCGGACGCTTGGCCGTAGGAGACGCCGAGCAGGGCAAAGCCGAGCAGGATGAAGGTGTCTTGCATGACCGGGGTGCCGCCCATCAACAGCGGCGTAAGCAGGCTAAAGACCCCGATCATGGCGGCCAGGGCGCCCACGGTGGTGCGCTTGCCGATGCGGGCGGCGATCCAGCCGGAGCCGATGGTGGCCAGGATGCCCACGAAGCCTCCCAACACCTGTACGGTCAGCACTTCGGCGGTGGTCTGGCTGCCCTGAAAGGCGATCCAGGAGAGCGGGAAGATGGTCACCACATGGAACAGCGCATAGCTGGCCAAGGCGGCAAAAGAGCCAATGAAAATATTGTGGCCTTCCTCGCGCACCATCTCGGAAGTACGGATCGGTTCCAGCTCGCTTTCCTGCATGGCTTCGGTGTATTCCTCACCCAGCACCAGGCGCAGGCGCGCAAACAGGGCGACCACGTTAATGGCGAAGGCCACGAAGAACGGGTAACGCCAGCCCCAGCCCAGGAAGTCCGCGGCGCTCAGGCTGTTATAGAGATACAGGAACAGGGCGCTGGCGATCACAAAGCCCAGCGGCGCGCCCAGTTGGCCGATCATTGTGTACCAGCTGCGGCTTTCCTTGGGGGCGTTCAGGGCGAGCAGGGAGGGCAGGCCATCCCAGGAGCCGCCGAATGCGATGCCCTGTATTACCCGGAACAGGGCGAGCAGGGCAATGGCGTAGCCGCCCAGCTTTTCATAGCCGGGCAGGAAGGCGATGCCCGCGGTGGCGGTGCCCAGCAGGAACAGCGCGGCGGTGAGCTTGATGCCGCGCCCCCACTGGCGCTGAATCCACATAAACAGGGCCGTGCCGAAGGGACGCGCCACAAAGGCCAGGGCGAACAGCATGAAGGAGTAGAGCATGCCCTGCAGCTGGCCGGTAAAAGGGAAAAACAGCTGCGGAAAGATCAGTACGGAGGCGATGCCGTATACAAAGAAGTCGAAATACTCGGAGGTACGGCCGATGACCACGCCCACGGCGATTTCATTTGGGGCCACGGAAGCGTGGTTTTTTTCGCTCGGCATGGACGCCGGATAGGTCTGAGACATGTTAGGGGCTCTTCACCAGAGTTGTTGTTTGTGCCTTGATGTTCATCAAGTATGGTTAGGACTTTAAGCCTATGGGACAAAATGTCCAATACCGGCTACCCATGCCCTTGGATAGAGTCCTGTTTACCTAAAAGCCAACCAGAAGATTCGCCAATGCAATTATTCAAATACTTGCGTGGAGCGTCGTTGACGTTGCTTGTCGCCGCCTTGCTATCGGGCTGTGACGCAGTCGTGATGTCCCCCTCTGGTGACGTGGCCGTGCAACAGCGGGATTTGCTCGTCTGGGCAACCGTACTGATGTTGCTGGTCATTGTACCGGTGATCGTACTGACGTTTTGGTTTGCCTGGCATTACCGGGAGAGCAACACCGAGGCCAACTACAAGCCTGACTGGACCCATTCCACCGTGCTGGAGCTGGTGATCTGGTCTGTTCCGCTGATGATCATCATCGCGCTGGGCGCCATGACCTGGGTGAGCACCCACAAGTTGGATCCCTATCGCCCGCTGGATCGGATTGATGCTGAAACGCCAGTACCGGTGGGGCTGGAACCGCTCACCGTGGAAGTGGTGGCGCTGGACTGGAAGTGGCTGTTTATCTATCCGGAGCAGGGCATCGCCACCGTCAATGAATTGGCGGCGCCGGTGAATCACCCGATTCGTTTCAAGATCACCGCTTCTACCATGATGAACTCCTTCTTCATTCCGGCCATGGCCGGGCAGATCTATGCCATGGCGGGCATGGAGACCAAGCTGCATGGGGTGATCAACGAACCGGGCGTCTACCAGGGTTTTTCTGCCAACTACAGTGGTGCCGGCTACTCGCAGATGAAATTCGATTTCCACGGGTTGAGCGAAGAGGACTTCGCCAGCTGGGTCGCCAAGGTGAAAGCCAGCGACGGGAACTTGAGCCGCGATGAATACCTGCAACTGGAAGAGCCGAGCATTGCTGACCCGGTGAGCTATTACGGCCAGGTGGATCCGACGCTTTACTACGGCATCTTCAATCGCTGCGTGGAACCCGGCCAGACCTGTATGGAAGACATGATGTACCACGGTGGCATGGACAAGCACGCCGGTCACCATGGCGATGCCGAGGCTGACCATGAAGGCCATGGTGATCATCAGCAGCATGGAGGCCACCATGAATAATTCTTTCCTGATCGCAAACGCAGTAGGTGCCGCCCATGTTTGAGAACCTGGACCTGACCAAGCTGATTTTTGGTCGCCTTACCTGGGACGCGATTCCCTTCCATGACCCGATTATCCTCGGCACCTTTGTCGTGGTGGCACTGGGTGGTATCGCGACGCTCGCCGCCCTGACCCGCTACAAGCTGTGGGGCTACCTGTGGAACGAGTGGTTCACCACCATTGACCACAAAAAAATCGGCATCATGTACATCATTCTTGGCTTGGTGATGCTGCTGCGCGGCTTCGCCGACGCGATCATGATGCGCCTGCACCAGGCCATGGCCTTTGGCGATTCCACCGGCTATCTGCCGCCCCATCACTACGACCAGATCTTCACCGCCCACGGCGTGATCATGATTTTCTTCGTGGCCATGCCGTTGGTGACCGGGATCATGAACTACCTGATTCCCTTGCAAATCGGCACCCGTGATGTGGCCTTCCCGTTCCTGAACAACTTCAGTTTCTGGATGACCACCGGTGGCGCCGCCTTGTTGATGGTGTCCCTGTTTGTGGGTGAATTTGCCAAGACCGGCTGGCTGGCCTATCCGCCTCTATCGGGGATATTGCAGAGTCCCGGGGTCGGGGTGGATTACTATATCTGGGCGTTACAGATTGCCGGGGTGGGGACGCTGTTGTCGGGCGTGAACCTGCTGGTGACCATCGTCAAGATGCGCGCTCCGGGCATGAGCTTGATGAAGATGCCGGTGTTCACCTGGACCTCCCTGTGCACCAACATCCTGATCGTGGCGGCGTTCCCGGTGCTGACGGCGGTGCTGGGCATGCTGACCATGGACCGTTACCTGGATACGGCGTTCTTCACCAACGATCTGGGCGGCAACGCCATGATGTACGTGAACCTGATCTGGATCTGGGGTCACCCCGAGGTGTACATCCTGATCTTGCCGGTGTTCGGTATTTTCTCCGAGATCGTGGCCACCTACAGCCGCAAGCCGCTGTTCGGTTACACCTCCATGGTCTACGCCACTGTGGTGATTACCGTGTTGTCGTACCTGGTGTGGCTGCATCACTTCTTCACCATGGGCTCGGGGGCCAGTGTGAACTCGTTCTTCGGGATCACCACCATGATTATCTCGATCCCGACAGGGGCGAAGATCTTCAACTGGCTGTTCACCATGTTCCGGGGCCGCATCAAGTTCGATGTGCCCATGCTGTGGACAATGGGCTTCATGGTCACCTTTGTGATCGGTGGCATGACCGGGGTGTTGCTGGCGGTGCCGCCGGTGGACTTCGTGCTGCATAACAGCCTGTTCCTGATTGCGCACTTCCATAACGTGATTATCGGTGGTGTGCTGTTCGGCCTGTTTGCGGGCATCACTTACTGGTTCCCGAAAGCCACCGGTTACAAGCTGGATGAATTCTGGGGCAAGATGTCCTTCTGGTTCTGGCTGATCGGTTTCTACTTCGCCTTCATGCCGCTGTACGTACTCGGCCTGATGGGTGTAACCCGTCGCGTCAGCCACTTCGAGGATCAGTCCTTGCAAATCTGGTTCCAGATTGCCGCCTTCGGTGCGGTGCTGATCGCCGTGGGTATTGCTGCCTTTATTATCCAGCTGGTGGTGAGCTTCATGCGCCGCGAGGCGCTCAGTGATGAAACGGGTGATCCGTGGGATGGCCGTACCCTGGAGTGGTCCACGTCTTCACCCCCGCCCCCGTATAACTTTGCGTTTACTCCGCGAGTGCATGATCTGGATGCCTGGTGGCAGATGAAGCAGCACGGTTTCCAGCGCCCTGAATCCGGCTTTATTCCGATTCACATGCCCAAGGGCACCTGGGCGGGTATCGTGCTTTCCGGCATCAGTGTGGTTATCGGCTTTGCTATGATCTGGCACATGTGGCTGGTTGCTGGCGTGTCTTTCGTGACGCTGATTGGAACCGCGATTTACCACACCTTCAATTACGACCGTGACTACTACATTCCGGCGGAAGAAGTAGAACGGATTGAAGCAGAACGTACACGGGTGCTTGCCAATGTCTGAAAATACCATGACTGCTGATGTGAACAGCACGCAGGACGGCCAGCTGGAGTTTCTGGTGAAGGGGGATCATCACCCCCAGAACGGGACCCTGCTGGGTTTCTGGATTTACCTGATGAGCGACTGCCTGATCTTCGCTGCCCTGTTTGCCACCTACGGGGTGCTTGGGCGCAGCTATGCGGGCGGGCCCACCGGCATGGAGCTGTTCGATCTGAGCCTGATCGCCATCAACACGTCGTTGTTGCTGGTGTCGTCCATCACCTATGGCTTCGCCATGCTGCATATGCAGGCCAACAAGGTGAAGGGCACCATGTTCTGGCTGGCCGTTACCGGCCTGCTGGGGCTGGGCTTTTTGAGCCTGGAATTGTATGAGTTCCATCACCTGATTAGCGTGGGCGCCGGGCCGCAAACCAGTGGCTTCTGGACTGCCTTCTTCGCGCTGGTGGGTACCCACGGTTTGCACGTGTTCTTCGGCATCGTGTGGCTGGTGACCTTGCTGTTCCAGCTGAAAAAACACGGTCTGATTCCGGAAAACAAGCGCCGGGTGTTCTGCCTGTCCATGTTCTGGCACTTCCTGGACGTGGTCTGGGTTGGCGTGTTCACTTACGTTTACCTGATGGGAGTGCTGCCATGAGCGAGCATACACACGATCATGATCATCACGATGCGGACATTCCCCACGTTTCCCTGAAGGAATACGCCACCGGCTTTGTGTTGGCGGTGATCCTTACCGTGATTCCGTTCTGGCTGGTGATGGGTGATGTGCTGGAAAGCTCTACCACCACGGTGATGGTGATTCTGGGCTTTGCGCTGGTGCAGATTGTGGTGCACATGGTGTTCTTCCTGCACATGAACTTCCATTCGGAAGGGGGCTGGAACATGCTGGCGCTGATCTTCACGCTGATTCTGGTCTTCATTACCTTGGCCGGTTCACTGTGGGTAATGCATAACCTGAACGTGAACATGATGCCGGGGATGATGGATTAGGAGACGCATCACGCAACATGCTTCAAGCAACATGCGTAAGACGGAGATCGGCGTTGCCGGTCTCCTCCCTTCCTTTCCCCACGTTTGAAGAGGCATGACCATGGCTCGTCGGCGTATTTTCACTTTCCTGTTTCTGCTGTTGACTGCAGTCGCCTTCGCCGGCTTTGTGGCGTTGGGTGCCTGGCAGGTGAAACGGCTGGCCTGGAAGGAAGATCTGATTGCCCGGGTGGATGCCCGGGTGCATGCCGACGCCATGATGGCTCCGTCGCAACCTGACTGGCCCTCTGTCAGTGAAGACAGTCATGAATACCTCCATGTCAGTGTGAGCGGCCAGTATCGGCCCGGGGCCGTTGCGCTGGTTTCAGCGGCGACGCAAGCGGGGCAGGGTTATTGGGTGATGGCGCCGTTACAACGTGCCGACGGTAGCTGGGTCTATGTGAACCAGGGGTTTGTGCCCCAGGAACAAAAAGATGCCGCCCAGTCGGGCGAATATACGTCGGCTGAACCGGTCACCGTCACCGGGTTGCTGCGTCTCAGTCATCCCGGCGGAGGTGTGCTGCGGGATAATGTGCCGGCCGAGAATCGCTGGTACTCCCGGGATGTGCAGGCCATGGCAGAGCGCCAGGGACTGTCGCCGGTGGCGCCGTATTTCGTGGATGCGCAAGCCGCAGACCAAGAGTTTCCTGTGGGCGGGCTTACTGTCATTCAGTTCCGCAATAATCATCGCGTCTACGCCATCACCTGGTTTGCCCTGGCCTTCGGCATGCTGCTGGCTGCTTGGCTGGTGCTGCGGGATTCACGCCGAACGCGCTAAACTGGGGTTATGGAAACCATGTCGTCGTCCTCACCCTCCAAGGCTTCCCTGTCGGGTTCGCTGTTTTCTGCGCTGCGCCGCAGTAGCGATGACCTGACCGGTCGCAAGAACCTGCAGTTGCTGATTCAGCTTCGCTGGATTGCCATGTTCGGCCAGTTCGCCACCATTCTGGTGGTTAACTACGGCTTCGGTATCAAACTGCCCGTGTCACAAATGCTGGTGGTGCTGTTTGGTCTGTTGTTGCTCAATGCGGTCAGTGTGTTGCGCCTGCGGCTGGCGAAGCCCGTTGGGAATACCGAGCTGTTTCTGTCCCTGCTGATCGATGTGGCAACGCTGACCATGCTGCTTGCGCTCAGTGGCGGTGCGACCAATCCGTTCGTGTTCCTGTATCTGTTGCAGGTGATTCTGGGGGCGGTGCTGCTGGAGGTCTGGTCTACCTGGGTCATTCTGATTACCACCACCCTGTGTTTTGGCTGGCTGGCCTGGTACGGCCATCCGCTACCCATGCCGCTGGATCACTCCGAGGGGCTGTTCAGCCTCTACATCGAAGGGATGATGATTTGCTTTGTGCTCAACGGCGGCTTGCTGGTGATCTTCATTAACCGCATTACCCGCAACCGTCGTCAACGTGATGAGCACCTGGCGGAACTGCGCCAGCGGGCGGCGGAAGAGGAGCACATTGTGCGCATGGGTCTGTTGGCCTCCGGCGCGGCCCATGAACTGGGTACACCGCTGGCAACCCTGTCGGTAATTCTGGGGGACTGGAAACACATGGAGCCGTTCAAGACCGACGGGGACATGGCCCAGGAAATTGCCGAAATGCAGACCCAGGTATTGCGCTGCAAGTCTATTGTCAGCGGCATTCTGTTATCGGCCGGGGAGGCCCGTGGAGAATCGTCGGAGGAAACCACGGTACGCGAATTCCTCGATGATCTGGTCGACGAGTGGCGTGAAACCCGTCCGGTGAAGGACTTTGCCTATCGCAATGATTTTGGTGAGGACCTGAGCATCGTGTCGGATTCTGCGCTCAGGCAGAGCATCCACAATGTGCTGGATAACGCCCTGGAAGCTTCTCCCCATTGGGTGCGGCTGGCGGTGCACCGCGAAGAAGAAACCCTGTTGGTGTCGGTGACAGATCGTGGGCCGGGTTTCCCGCAGGCGATGCTCGATAATCTGGGGCGCCCCTACCAGTCCAGCAAGGGACGGCCGGGCAGTGGTCTTGGGCTGTTTCTGGTGATGAATGTACTGCGTACCCTGGGCGGCAATCTGAAAGCGAGTAATTTGGCCCAGGGTGGCGCCTTGGTGGCCTTGTCCCTGCCTCTGTCAGTGGTCACCCTCGAGCAGGAAACAGGAGGAACCAACGGTGTCTGAAATGCTGGATGTTGAAAGACAGCTATTGATTGTGGAAGACGATGACGCCTTTGCCCGCACCCTGACCCGTTCGTTCGAGCGCCGGGGTTATCAGGTGGTTCATGCGGACAGCCTGGAATCCATGCAGGCGCTGCTAAAAAACCACCAGCCGGGTTATGCCGTGGTGGACTTGAAGCTTAAGGGCGAATCGTCCGGGCTGGCCTGTGTGCAGGCGCTCCATGAACACGATGAAGACATGCTGATTGTGGTGCTGACGGGCTATGCCAGTATCGCCACGGCGGTGGAGGCGGTGAAGCTGGGGGCCTGCCATTATCTGGCCAAGCCATCCAACACCGATGATATCGAAGATGCGTTCAACCGGGCGGAAGGCAATACTGATGTGTCTCTCACCGCCCGGGCCACGGACCTGAAAACCCTGGAATGGGAACGCATCCACGAAACCCTGGCTGAAACCGGATTTAATATTTCCGAAACGGCTCGCCGCCTGGGGATGCACCGCCGCACCCTGGCCCGCAAGCTGGAAAAACAGCGAGTGAAGTAGGGCAGTGACGAGTTTCGAGAAACGAAAACCCTCTGTTTGACCTCGGGTTTGGCTTTTCGAAACTCGCTGCTCGCAACTTGTCACTTCTCGTGTCGAAAAACGGTTGCCTCATTCGATTAGCCAGGAAGCTAATGTCACTCAAGGAGAGAGATCATGTCCAAGATCCGTCTGAACCCCTATCTGAATTTTCCAGGCACTTGCCGCGAGGCGTTCGCATTTTATGCCGACTGCCTGAACGCGGATATCGTTTTTCAGCTGACCATGGGGGAGTCGCCCATGGCGGACGAGGTGCCGCCGGAATCCCATCACCATATCTGCCATGTTTGCCTGCAAAGTGATGGCATTGTGTTGATGGGGTCGGATTGTCCGCCGGAGTATTTTGAAAAAGCCCAAGGGACCACACTGAGTGTGCAGGCCGATAGTGTGGAGCAGGCGCAAACCCTGTTTGCGGCATTGGCGGAAGGGGGCGAGATAAAGATGCCTATGGAAGAAACGCCCTGGGCGGAACGTTTTGGGATGTGTAACGACCGCTTCGGCATTCCCTGGATGGTGAATTTTGATGGCAGCAAGGCCAGCTACGACACCTGAGGCAGGGCCTTGCGGTCAGTGCAATTCTTCCGGTGGCGGCGTGTAGCGGTGGGGCGGTAATTCTACCCGCTGGGTGACGCCGCCCTGCACCACGGTGCGCCCTTCGTAACGCTCCCCGCCGGTGACGGTGAATTCGAATCGGTAAATGCGGGTGATGCGGCGTTTGCCGTTGTTGTCTTTGCTCAGGGTCAGCTTTTCCAGGCCGACGCTCTCATCCAGAAACTCCAGCTGTTCGCGTTCGCAGAAACGGCGGGTGGCCGTGAGTGCTCGCTCGCGAATGCCGTGGGAGCGCCAGAACAGGGCGCCGATGACGATCAGCGCCGTGACCAGCAAAATATCGGACAGATCCAGATTCACCGGCTGGCTCCCGGCAAGCCACCGAACAGGGCGAGCCACTGTGCCTCTGTTAGCCCGTTGAGAGTGTCCATATTGCGTTCGGGGATCTGCTCCGGATTCGGGTAGCTGGCCAGGCCTTTGTCCAGGCTGGCTTCACGCAGAATATGCAGGATCGGGTAAGGCGCCCGATTGGTGTAGTTTTCCGGGGCATGCGCAGCGGTATCGGCGAACTGGTACGCGGGGTGGAAGCTGGCGATCTGGTAGGTGCCTTCCCAGCCCTGTTGTTCCAACAGGCCGTCGGCCAGGTCCAGAACATCGTTGTAATCAAGAAAGTCTTCCAGCTGATCGGTAATGATCAACAGGGTGGTGTCGGTCTCGTCGGCAGGGGTGCGATCCATACGGTCCAGTTCTTCGTGCAGGTCGCCCAGCAGGGTTTCCACATTGCGGCTGTCGCTGACAGTGAAGCGTACCTGCCCGGCGTTGAAGGGTTTGCGCGCAAACGGGCACAGGTTCAGGCCGATGACCACGTCCTCGAGCCATTGGCGGGTTTGCTTGATCGGGTCAGTCGTTTCCATCGTTTCCATGTCGTTCATTCGAGCCAAGCTTCCTGGATAAGGTTGTGTAGGGCGGAATCGGCGTGAGCCGATATCTCCCCTACAGGATTTCGGTCACATGGGTGTCAATGTTATCGCCTACGCGAACCACGCCGCTGGACAGAATTTCACAGCGTAGCCCGCCACGGCCCAGCAGGGCCTTGATGACTTGCGGCGGGGTCAGGTCGCCGGCCAGCAGGTGACCCACCACGGAGCAGGGCTCGCACAACTCGATGCCGCGCAGGCGAATGTTGCCGAGCAGAAATTCCCGGCCTTCCAGTGCGTTGAGATCGACGCCTTCGGTCAGCACGTTACGGCGCAGGGTGTGTGGCTCGACCTGCTGCTTATGCTCGCGGTTATAAGTGGCGATGGCCTCGGATTCAATCAGGGTGATCTGCTCTGCCGGTTTGGCATTGCGGCGGTAATGGCGGTCCCCAACAATGCCGCAACCCGCGCGTAGCTGCACCGCAGGCTGGCTTTCCACCGGGCCGCGAGAGTCGCTGGCGGTGTAAAGAGCGAGGATTTTCATGGAGCTCCTGAGTTGACGCCTGACGTCGCACGCTACAGTGCGTGCAGATCGAAGACGCCAGTCTAGCAGTTTCCCCCGGGTTTTCAGCGTCTGGCGGCGAGCATCTGGCGTCTGGCGTTCTCATTCGCTAGAATCCACGGCAACGCTAATGATTGAGAAAGGACGTCCCTTGGACTGTGCCCTGATCGACAATCTGCTTTTCCTCCCCACACCCGCCAGCTGGCGATGGTGATGCTTCCCCTGTGTCTGCACTGACACGTCTTTTGTTCGATTTTCCTCTACAATTATTGCTCTTGATCGCGGTCCGTCCGAGAGTCGGACCGTAGCGAAATGCTAAGGACAATCATGTCACCACAAGAATTGGATCAATTTGCCCGGCAGGGCTATACCCGGGTGCCCGTGGTTCGCGAGGTGCTGGCGGATCTGGATACCCCGCTGTCGGCCTACCGCAAACTGGCGTCTGGCCCTTATACCTATCTGTTTGAGTCGGTGCAGGGCGGTGAGCGCTGGGGCCGATATTCGATTATCGGACTGCCGGCCACCGAGGTGGTGCGGATCACTGGGCAGCAGGTGCAGGTGGATGGCCCCAGCGGTCGCCAACAGCAGGACGTGGCCGACCCCATTGCCTGGGTTGAGACGTACCGCCAGGCCTACCGCAGCCCGGATCTGCCCAACTTGCCCCGTTTCAACGGCGGCCTGGTGGGATATTTCGGTTACGACAGTGTGCGCTATTTCGAGCCGCGTCTGGGGCCGGCGCCCGGTGAGGACGTGCTGGGGGTGCCCGATATCCTGCTGATGCGGTCCGAGGAAGTGGTGGTCTTCGATAATCTGCGCGGTGCGCTGTTCCTGGTGGTGCATGTGGACCCGGTGGAGGAGGGCGTGTTGATGCGCGCGGAGCAGCGGTTGGATGAGCTGGAGACCCAGCTGCGCTCTCCGCTGCCAGAACCGGAGCACACGGTTTACGGTGAGCCGGTGGACGAGAACGATTTCCACAATGAATTCCCGGAAGAGTCATTCAAGGCAGGGGTCGAGAAGGTCCGTGAATACATACTCGCCGGTGACGTGATGCAGGTGGTTCCCTCCCAGCGTATGAGCTGCCCGTTCCAGGCACCGGCGCTGGATCTGTACCGCGCCCTGCGCTACTTGAACCCGTCTCCGTATATGTTCTACCTGGATCTGGATGATTTTCATATTGCCGGGTCGTCGCCGGAAATTCTGGCACGTGCCGAGCAGGGACGAACCACCGTGCGGCCATTGGCTGGCACCCGCAAACGCGGAGCCAATGAGGCGGAAGATCAGGCTCTGGAACAAGATCTGTTGGCGGACCCCAAGGAAATTGCCGAGCACTTGATGTTGATCGATTTGGGGCGAAACGATATTGGCCGTGTTTCCAAGGCGGGCAAGGTGGAAGTTACCGACCAGATGGTGGTGGAGCGCTATTCTCATGTGATGCATATCGTATCCAACGTGGATGGCGAGTTACGTGATGATATGGGGCCGCTGGATGTTCTGCGCGCGACGTTCCCGGCCGGTACCCTGAGTGGTGCGCCAAAGATTCGTGCCATGGAAATCATTGACGAACTTGAGCCCACCAAGCGCGGCGTTTACGGGGGGGCGGTAGGCTATATTGGCTTCAACGGCGACATGGATACGGCTATCGCCATTCGTACCGCCGTGATCAAGGATCAGCGCCTGTACGTGCAGGCCGGTGCCGGCATCGTTGCCGATTCCGTGCCGCAATCCGAATGGGACGAGACCATGAACAAGGCCCGGGCGGTATTCCGGGCGGTAAACATGGCATTGGGTGGTCTCAACCTAGCAGACGGAGGGCAGCGATAATGCGCGTGCTGATGATCGACAATTACGACAGCTTCACCTACAACCTGGTGCAGTATCTGCAGGAGCTGGGTGCCGAGGTGCTGGTGCATCGCAACGACCAGATCAGCCTGGAAGAAATTGAAGGCCTGAACCCGGACCGCCTGATGATTTCCCCCGGCCCGTGTACGCCCAACGAGGCGGGTATTTCGATTGCTGCCATTAAGCACTTTGCCGGCAAACTGCCGATTCTGGGCGTGTGTCTGGGCCACCAAAGCATTGGTCAGGCCTTTGGCGGAAAGGTGGTTCGCGCCCGCCAGGTGATGCATGGCAAAACGTCGCCGATTTATCACAGTGGCCAAGGGGTGTTTCGTGATTTGCCGTCGCCCTATACGGCGACTCGCTATCACTCGCTGGTGGTGGAAAAAGACAGCCTGCCGGACTGCCTGGAAATGACCGCCTGGACATTGAAGGATGATGGCAGCGTGGATGAAGTCATGGGGATGCGCCATAAGACGCTGCCCATTGAAGGGGTGCAGTACCACCCGGAATCCATATTGAGTGAGCACGGTCATGCCCTGCTTGAGAATTTTTTGAAGCACGACGAGCAGGGGGACGCGGCATGAATATTCAGCAAGCGCTGGCCAAGGTGGTTGACCACATTGATCTGAGCATCGAGGAAATGCGTGATGTGATGAGCCAGGTGATGACCGGTGGTGCCACCGATGCACAGATCGGTGCTCTGATGATGGGCTTGCGGATGAAAAGCGAGTCCCTGGATGAAATCACCGGTGCAGCTATGGTTATGCGGGAGCTAGTTACCGGGGTCACTCTGGAAAACCGCCAGTACCTGGTGGATATCGTCGGCACCGGTGGTGATGGCGCCAATTTGTTCAATGTGTCCACGGCCAGCAGTTTTGTTGCCGCTGCCGCCGGGGCTCATGTGGCCAAGCACGGCGGTCGCTCTGTTAGCTCTCAGAGTGGCTCGGCGGACCTGCTGGAAGCTGCAGGGATTGCGCTGGATCTCAACCCGGCGCAGATCGGCCAGTGTGTAGACAGTGTGGGCGTGGGCTTCATGTTTGCGCCGAATCACCACAAGGCCATGAAATATGCCGTGGGGCCGCGCAAGGAACTGGGTATGCGTACCCTGTTTAATATTCTTGGCCCAATGACCAACCCGGCTGGCGTGCAACGCCTGGTGATGGGCGTGTTTTCGGAAAAACTCTGTCGTCCCCTGGCCGAAGTGATGGGCCGATTAGGCGGCGAACACATCATGGTGGTGCACAGCAAGGATGGGCTGGATGAGATCAGCCTGGCCGCACGCACCCATGTGGCGGAGTTCAAGGACGGTGAGGTGCAGGAGTACGACCTGACACCGGAAGACCTGGGGCTGGAATCTGATTCCCTGGTGGGCCTGGATGTGACCGACCCGGCTGCGTCCCTGGCGCTGATCAAGGACGCCTTCAGCAAGCGCACTACGGAAGCGGCCAATAAGGCAGCGGACATGATTGCCTTGAACGCAGGTGCTGCCATTTATGTGAGCGGTATTACCCGGACTCACAAAGAAGGGGTGCGCATGGCGGAAGACCTGATCCACAATGGAGAAGCCGCCGAGCGTATGCGCGAGCTTGCCCAGTTCAGTTCAGCCCTCAAGGTTGGCGACGAATCAGCATAAGGAGCGAGGTTATGAGCACAGGCACTATTCTCGACAAAATTATCGCCCGCAAGCAGGAAGAGATTGCCGTCGGCAAGAACAATTATACCCTGGGCGATTTGCAATCCATGGCGGAGAACCAACGCAAGGCGCGGGGGTTTATCGCCAGCTTGTTCGACCGGGTGAGAGACCACCAGCCGGCGGTGATCGCCGAAATTAAAAAAGCGTCACCCAGCAAGGGTGTGATCCGCGATGATTTCGATCCGGTGTCGATTGCCCGTAGCTACGAAGCCAACGGCGCGGCCTGCCTGTCGGTGCTCACCGACAAGGATTTTTTTCAGGGCGACGAACACTACCTGCGTGCTGCTCGCAACGCGGTGAACCTGCCGGTGCTGCGTAAGGATTTTATGATCGACCCGTGGCAGATTTTCGAGTCCCGTGCCATGGGCGCGGATGCGGTGCTGCTGATCGCTGCGGCGCTGTCCGATGCGCAAATGGACGAGTTATATCATGCGGCCCAGCGCGCTGGCTGCGATGTGCTGGTGGAGGTTCATACCGAGGAAGAGCTGCACCGGGCGGTGGCCTTGAACGCCGAGCTGATCGGGATCAATAACCGCAATCTGCACACCTTCGAAACCAGCCTGGATACGACTCTGACACTGGCACAGCAAGTGCCGGGGGATCGCATGGTTGTTACCGAAAGTGGAATTCATAGCAGCGCTGACGTGCAGTTGATGCGTAAGAGCGGCATCTACAGTTTCCTGGTTGGCGAGGCTTTCATGCGTGCGGAGGACCCGGGCGCTGAACTCAAGAAACTGTTCTTCTGAGCCGAACAGTTACGTGGTTTCGTAGGTCGACTTGATTGTGTAGGTCCGCTTAGCCGCGAAGCGGCGTAAGCCGACAGCCTGCGGTGGGTTTGAAAGGCTGCATGTCTGGTCTGGTTGTCGGATTACGCCTTTCAGGCTCTCTGTGCCCTTGGGTGAATTCGACCTACGCGGGAACTGAAAGCAAAGAGGCCGCGCCCAATCGGTTGGGCGCGGCCTCTTTGTTGAGAATTGGCACTACGCCAATCCGCGTTTTAACGTTGCACTTTCAATTCGTCACTCAGCGAGTGCCGTAGACCACCATGGTTTTACCCTTCACGGATACCAGCCCCTGTTCTTCCAGGTTCTTGAGTACCCGGCCGACCATTTCTCGGGAACAGCCGACGATGCGGCCGATTTCCTGGCGGGTGACCTTGATCTGCATGCCATCCGGGTGCGTCATGGCATCGGGCTGTTTGCACAGATCCAGCAAGGTGCCTGCAACACGGCCAGTCACATCCAGGAATGCCAGATCCCCCACCTTTCGGGTGGTGGCGCGAAGGCGACCTGCGATCTGGGCGGATACCGTGAACAGAATGTCGGCGTCTTCGCGGGCCAACTGCCTGAATTTGGCATAGCTGACCTCGGCGACTTCACACTCAGTCTTGGCTTTTACCCAAGCGGAACGGGAGGGGTCGTTTTCAAACAGACCCATTTCACCGAAGAAATCCCCTTCATTGAGATACGCCATGATCATCTCGCGACCATCGTCGTCTTCGATCATGACCGTCACAGAGCCTTTCAGGATGTAATACAGCGCATCCGATTCATCGCCGGCATAGATGATCGTGCTTTTCGCCGGGTATTTGCGGCGGTGGCAATGGGCCAGGAAGTGGTCCAGATTTGGTATAATTTTGTTGCCGTCAGTCATGGGCGCTCAGTCTTGAAGCCAGAAAAATGTCTTAGCCAATAAGCGTACGGATATTGCCTGTTTTTATTAGTTATGCCAAGGGAACTGGCTCTCACTCTCGATTTTCACAGGGTGGGCGGTAGCTAAACCCGGATTAAGTAACGGGTTTTCAGCCAAATACGCCGATTTTCCGGGGTGCTGATAAATCAGCAAAATATTCCTATCGGCCCGCTCTGAAAGGGGTGGCGCGGGCCCCTTGCTATGGTACTCTGCGCCCCCTTCCGGGGCGCGCGCAATCAGGCGTTCGGCCTGTGTTTGATATGGGGTGACAGACCAGGAGATCGCCATGAAAGCAGTGGTTAAATGGCAGGGTGAAGCCTGCTATGAAGCGGAAACAGAAAGCGGCCACAAGGTGCTGATGGATGGCCCGCCGGACCACGGTGGTCAGAACCGTGGGCCGCGCCCCATGGAAACCCTGTTGTTGGGCGTGGGCGGTTGTTCCTCCTTTGATGTGATCCATATTCTCAAGAAGTCCCGTCAGGACGTGACCGATTGCCGGTGCGAGCTGACCGCAGAGCGGGCTGATGAAGTGCCGGCGGTGTTCAGCAAGATTCACCTGCATTTTATTGTCAGCGGTAACAGCCTCAAGGAAGCCCATGTGAAACGGGCGGTTGAGCTGTCTGCAGAAAAATATTGCTCTGCCAGCATTATGCTGACACGCGGTGGTGTCGAGATCACCCATAGTTATACCATTGAAGACTGAGGTGCCCGACGGGCGTCTCGGTAACGCAATACGCCGGCAAGGTCGGTGATTCGCGGCGTCCTTAGGGATGTTGCAAACAAGGTAGCCGCACGGAGTGCGGTGGTGTGTTTGTCTTAACGTGGCGGTGAAACGCCCATGGGGTACGGCTGTGGTGAAAGATCCCAATCCCAAGATTACGGTTCACGGTTTCAACAACCTGACCAAATCCTTGAGCTTCAATATTTTCGATATTGCTTATGCGAAGACCGAGCAGCATCGTCAGGAATACATCGAATATATTGACGAGCTGTATAACGCGGAGCGTCTCACCGAGATTCTCACCAACGTGACCAAGATCATTGGCGCCAACATTCTGAATGTGGCCCGCCAGGATTACGACCCGCAGGGCGCCAGCGTGACCATGCTGATCGCTGAGCACGAAACGCCGCCGGATGGGTCCGACTGGGACGAAGAGGCACCGGGCCCGTTGCCGGAAACGGTAGTGGCTCACCTGGACAAGAGCCACGTGACGGTACACACCTACCCCGAATCCCACCCGGATAACGGTATTTCCACGTTCCGCGTGGATGTGGATGTGTCTACCTGTGGCGTGATTTCGCCGCTACGCGCGTTGAACTACCTGATCCACAGTTTCGATTCCGATATCGTTACCGTGGACTATCGGGTGCGTGGTATGACCCGTGACCTGGATGGCACCAAGCACTTTATTGATCACGACATCAATTCCATCCAGAACTTCCTGACCGAAGATACCCAGAACGCCTATCAGATGATCGACGTGAATGTGTATCAGGAAAACATCTTCCACACGAAGATGTTGCTGAAGGACTTCGATATCGATAACTATCTGTTTGGTGCGGGTAGTGATGAGTTCGAGCAGGAAGAGCTGGACCAGATTGAAGAGCGATTGCGCACCGAGATGCTGGAGATCTTCTATAGCCGCAACTTGGGTTAAACCCGCAGCACGCTTCACGCTGCATGCAACACGCAAAAAAAAGGCCGCACCCTTGGGTGCGGCCTTTTTGTTGTTGGTTACGAAGCCGCTGTAGGAGCACCTAAAGAGGTGCTCCTACAGCGGCTCAAATCCGATAGGTGGTAAAAGTCATCACCTTGCTCATCAGGGTCATGGCGTGGCGTACCGGCGGGGGCAGGTCTGCGCCGCCGGCGTCTTTGGCGGTGACGGCGTGCTTGAGTTCGTCGGTTTTCATCTGCTCAAGAATGGCGCGGGTACGCAGGTCGCTTTCGGGCACTTGGTACAGGTGCGCTTCCAGGTGCTTCACCACCTGGTTTTCGGTTTCTGTGACAAAACCCAGGCTCCAGCGATCGCCAATCAGCCCGGCGGTGGCGCCTACCGCATAACTCATGGCGTAAAACAGCGGATTGAGTTTGCTGGGTACGCCGCCCAGTTCCTGAATGCGCTCCTCACACCAGGCCAGGTGATCTTCTTCTTCCCGGGCCGATTCTTCCATGGCGTGGCGAATATGCGGCAAGCTGGCGGTGCTGGCCTGGCCTTGATAAAGCGCCTGGGCGCACACCTCACCGGTATGGTTAATGCGCATTAATCCCAGCACATGGCGGCGCTGGTCGGTGGGCAGCAGGCCTGGCTGTGTTGCGCCGCCGGGGCTTGAGGGCGACGGCGTGGGGCTGCGTTCCGCGTGCACGGTTCCCGGCGTGAGGGTGCGCAAGGCATTGTCGGCGCGGGCCAGCAGGCGATCCAGAGGTGATAGTCGGCGTTCAGTCATGGTCTCAGCGCTGCACGCAAACACGCAATATGCTTGCATGATGAAAGAAATGGGATATCTAGTGTAGCCTAACAACCCTCAAAACAAGAAGGGCGTTGCGCGTCAGCGTGTTGCGTGAAGCGTGCAGCGTTAAAGAATGAGTGATCTGAACGACCTGAAAATGCTGCTCGAGTCCCGCTATCCCATCGTGGTGATTGAAACCTGGGAGGAGCTGCGGGCGCTGGATTTAATTCGCCGTCTGGGGATGCGGGAAGGACGACCGGTGTTCGGCTGGAATGCGGTAGATGGCCTGCGCAGGCTGGAGCTGGAAGATAGCCCCAGCCAGAAGCACACCATTGAGCCGGATGCCATGCTGGGGCAGATTCGCGGTACCAATGAGCCGGGGATCTATGCGTTGTGCGACCTGCATCCTTATCTGGATGGCGAGCCGAAGCATGTGCGCTTGCTCAAGGAAATCGCCCTGCACCATGAACGCTTGCATCACACCCTGGTGTTAATCAGCCATGAGCTAACCATCCCAGCAGAGCTGCGCCGTTATTGCACTCGTTTCAGCTTGTCCATGCCCGATGAAAAACAGCTGGAACATATCGTTCAGGATGAGGCGCGGCGTTTCAAGAAAGAGCGGGGCGAACGGGTGCGCGCAGATCGGGCCTCGCTTGACCGGCTGGTGCGCAACCTGCGTGGCTTGAGCGTGGAAGATGCCCGTAAGTTGGCCCGTGGAGCCATTATCCACGATGGTGCCATCACCGAGGCGGACTTGCCGGAAGTGAACAAAGCAAAGTTTGCGTTGATGGAAATGGATGGTGTCCTCAGCTACGAATACGACACTGACAGCTTCGCGAATGTGGGCGGGTTGCAGGGTCTGAAAGACTGGCTGGGTAAGCGTGAAAGCGCCTTCCATGGAAATCAGGGGCAGGGTATCGATTCGCCCCGTGGGGTGATGCTGGTGGGCGTGCAGGGCGGCGGCAAAAGCCTTGCTGCCAAATCGGTGGCCGGCCTGTGGGGGCTGCCGTTGCTGCGGCTGGATATGGGCGCCATTTATAACAAGTTTTTTGGTGAGTCCGAGCGCAATGTGCGTGAGGCGTTGGCCATGGCGGAAACCATGTCTCCCTGTGTGCTATGGATCGATGAGATCGAGAAAGGCATCGCCGTGGGGGATAACGATGGCGGCACTTCCCGCCGCGTGCTCGGCACCTTGCTGACCTGGATGGCGGAAAATCGCAGCCAGGTGTTCATGGTGGCCACCGCCAACGATATTGAGCGGCTACCCCCGGAGCTGATTCGTAAGGGGCGCCTGGATGAAATTTTCTTTGTGGATCTGCCTTCCAGTGCTGTGCGCGAAGTGATTTTCCGCATCCATCTGGAAAAACGCGGCCAGCACGCGCAGAGCTTCAATTTGTTCCGTCTGGCGGAGCACAGCGATGGTTTCACCGGGGCGGAGATAGAACAGGCCGTGGTTGCCGGGTTATACAGCGCTGGCGCCGGTCATCAGCCACTAGATCAGGCCTTGCTGGAGGCCGAGCTGGCCGCCACGGTGCCGCTGTCGGTGACCATGGCAGAATCGCTGGGCCGGTTGCGCCAGTGGTGCCAGGGGCGGGCGGTCAGTGCCGGTGATTGATCTTCGGCTGGCTGCCGTGGGTTCTTTCAGTCGGGGTTTTCGTGGTTGTCGGGCCATGGCTCCGAATCAGTGGGGCCGGGGCGAGTAAAGCGTACCAGTGTTTCGCGTAGCACATTCAGTTCCACTGGTTTGGGCAGGTGGGCGTTCATGCCCGCAGCCAGACTACGGTCCTTGTGCTCTCGCAGGATATGAGCGGTCAGCGCCACAATCGGCACGGCAGGCAGGGCGTGTTTCTGTTCCTGTGCCCGGATCATCCGGGTGGCTTCAAAGCCATCCATTTCCGGCATCTCGCAATCCATTAGAATCAGGTCGTAGCGCGTGTTACTGGCCAGTTCCAGTGCTTCCTTGCCGTTGGAGGCAATATCCGCTTTCAGGCCCAATTTTCCCAGCATGCCGCGAATTACCTTCTGGCTCAGGTAATGGTCTTCCGCCACCAGCAGTTTTAGGCCCGGGTCGGGTGGGTATTGGGGTTTGGCCGCTTGCTCGGGGCGTTGCCCGGAACCCAGCTCTTCGGCGAGCACCGCCCGTAAACGCGGAGAGGAAACCGGTTTCGAAAGGACCCGGTGAATGCCCACATTGCGGGCCTGGGTGGAGGTGGGCGCATTGTTGATGCCGGTGAGCATGACCAGCACGGTGGGATGTACGATCACTGGATCTTCATGGATACGGGCGGCCAGCTGCATGCCGTCCATGCCGGGCATGTGGTGGTCCAGCACAACCACGTCGTAGGGTTCATTGATGTTGGCTTGAGTGCGTAGTGAGGCGAGCGCTTCGCGTGGATCGTGGCAGGCGGTAACACGCATGCCCCAGGACAACGCGTGGTGGCGAAGCACTCGCGTTACGGTGCTGGAATCATCTACCACTAACAAGCTGCGCCCGGACAGGACGGACGTGTCCACGTTGGAAGGGGGCGTGGGGGTGTCTTCGGCAGGCAATGGCACGACAAACCAGTAGTGCGCATCCCTGTGATCCTGCAGCGTGCCCATGCGGCCGCCCAGGGCTTCTACTAATTGTTCAGCGATGGCCAGGCTCAGGTGGCTACTCTCGTTCTGCTTTTGGTTGTCCCGCAAGCGTTTGAGGGTTTCCTCGTTCATGGCGCTGCCGGTAAAGCCAAAACGCACGCGGTCGGCCTGCCCGGTGGGTTCCATGGACACGTCGACCACCAGCTCACCCGGGTGGCCGTGGCGAATCAGGGCGCCCATCAGGTTGGTGAGAATCTGGCGCAGTCGACCGGCATCGCCGACCACGCGGGCCGGCACATTGGTATGCACGTGGGTGATCAGCTCAATCTGCTTCTCTTCTGCCCGTTCCTTGAACAGATCCACAGCTTCCATGACCAGGTCATGGATATCCAGGGCGCTGTGGTTGATATCGGCGCCGCGGGTGGAGAGCTGCGAGTGCTCAAGCACGTCATTGATGATGCGCAGCAAGTTATCGCCAGCGTTCTGAATGGCGCCGACACACTCGCGCTGGTTCGGGGTGAGTGGGGTGTCGGAGAGGATCTCCGCCATACCGAGAATGCCGCTGAGAGGGGTGCGCACATCATGGCCAATCCGGGACAGGGTTTCCCGGCGAGTGGTATCCACGGTTTCGGCTACGGCCTGTGAGCGTTGTTGTTCGATATGCAGGAGCGCCTGATGACGATGGCTGATGCGCAGGCCGATTCCCAGAGTGACGGCTTCCAGCACGGTGGTGGCCAGCAGCCACTGGGGCAGCTCCGCGCTGGTTTGCAGGATGCCCAGATAGGCCAGGCACACCAGCAGGGCTGGGCCGCTGACCAGCAGGGTGGTCAGGAAAAACAGCCCGCCGCCATTCAGCTCGCGGTGCCAGCTGGTGTAGCCCAGAATCAGCAGGATAAATGCGGCCAGGCTGACTGAGGCAAAGCTGAGGCTGGCGGCCAGGGCAATGGGGAGCGCGAGAGCCAGGGGGATGACGGTGAGCGAGCCCCATTTCAGCATTACCGTGACACGGTGCAGCAGGGGCGCCTTGAGGGAAAGGTCGAAAAAGGACCGCGCCACCCCGGTGGCGGAAAACAGCGCGACCAGCATCATCACGAACAGGGTGCGGGGCTGGACGCTGCTGTTCTCGATGAGCGACAGAGGGAGATAGCCAGCCAGCACCAGGCTGATGATCAAAATGGAGAGAATAAAGCCGCAATGGTAGAAATAGGTGCTCCCGCCCCGCATGACCCCGGCGATCAGGTTGTAGGTGGCGAGAATCAGCAGGGCGCCGGCGAGTAGCATGTACACGGCGTTGGTGTGGCTCTGCTGTGCCACCTGGGCGTTGATGCCGTTCAGGGTCAGTCCGTAAGTGAGATAGCCTTGGGGCTGGAGTTTCAGATAAACCAGTTGTGGTTCACCGGTGGGAAGATGTAGCCGGTAGCTGGCCTCCCGGCCGGGTATGCGTTGCTCCTGGCTCGCCTGGGAGTAACGACCATCGGCGCCGGGCAAGAAAACGCGGGCACTGGGATTACCATTGATGATCAGTGCGTAGTCCTGCTTGTTGCTTAGCTCGTTTTGCAGTGCGACGCGTACCCACCAGGCGCCGTCGCGAATGCCCAACCGTTCGATATAGCGGGTGGCGGGTTGAAAATGTTCGGTAACAGGGGGTTGGCTGATGGTGCCAATATCCGCGTCGCCGGGGGCGTCACGGTAATATTCGGAATAGATGGTGATGCGTGCCTGGTCGGGCTGGCTATGGACGACGAAGGGCGGCGGGACGTCTGCGAAGACCGCATTGGCGCTGGCGCACAAGGCCAGCACCAGAAGAAAGAGTAGAGAGTCAGGCTTGTTCAGCCTCAGCATGGGATTCTTCTTTTGCATCCGTCGGTTTTCCCCGGTCAAGCACATAGGCGTTCAAGCCTGCTTCGGAGAGGATATAGGCTCCAAGCTCACTACGTCGACCGTCACCGCACACCACGTAGAAAAAATCCTTCTCGAGGTTTTGTACATCGCGGCGTAATTCGTTGAGCGGCAGGTTGCGGGCGCCGGGAGTGCGGTCATGGCGAAATTCCATGGGCAGGCGCACATCCACCAGGATACAGGCGGTATCGGCTTCCAGCACCATGGTGTCCAGCTCATCTTCAGTGACGTGGCGGATCACAGAGTCCTGCAGGATCGCCTGAAAGTCATTTTTCCCCAGGCACATCAACACGCCATCGCTGGTCATGGTGATGGTTGCGTTGCGAGGGCTGTCACTGATAAGGGCATCTTCACCGAAAAAACGGCCAGCAGAGAGGGCCGCCAGGGTTTCCTGTTTGGCTCCCTTCATTCGCGTGACCATGGCTTTGCCCTGTTTGATCACGAAGAGGGTGTCGCCGTCTTCGCCTTCCGTAACAATGGTTTCGCCGAGCTGGACGTCGCGTTCCTCGAATTTCACGAACAGGCTGTGAATCATGGCGGGGGGAACCGCGGAGAACAGTTCCGAGGACAGCAGCGCGTCCATCCAGTCCCGTTCCGTCTCGTCGTCGTCCTCATCGAGCATGGACTCAGCGGCCTGGGTCCAGGTCATCAGCAGGTCGAGTTTGTTGCGGTCGATGGCGTAGAGCGTGGTGGCTTCGGCGGTAATGGCGTTGATGGTGTGTTCGGCGTAATTGTCGATCGCCAGGTAGTTTTCATCATCGTCAGCAGTGAAGTGACGCACCTGAAAACTGGCGTCGGTCAGATCCAGTGCACCTTCTACCAGGAAGTAGGCCTTGTCACTGCTCTGGCCGCGTTTGAACAGCAGTCGGCCGGGGCCAATTTTGACTACCTCGATCTGGCCCTGGATTTCATTGCGATGGGATTCGCTCAGGCAATCAAAAGGAATGAAATCCTCAAGACGTGACATATCCGCCGTCTGATTCGACATGGCAACCCCCGAAGGTGTGTTGGTAGGTGAGCCAGGTCCGGCTCACCTTTAATTCTTAGTTGCCTGTACTTTATGCTTTTTCGCGGGCCACTGCACGGTAGCCGATGTCGGATCGGTATTGGGCGTCGCGCCATGTGATCTGCTTCACACCCACATAGGCGTTGGCCTGGGCTTCGCCAACCGTATCGCCGACACCAGTGACACACAGTACCCGACCACCACTGGTGACCACCTGGCCGTCTTTCTCGGCGGTGCCCGCGTGGAATACTTTCACGGTGTCGGAATCGGCCTGATCCAGCCCTTCGATCACGTCACCCTTGTTGTAGCTGTCCGGGTAGCCGCCAGCGGCCATGACCACACCCAGGGTGGGGCGTGGATCCCACTGGATCTCGGTCTGGTCCAGTTTGCCTTCCAGCGCGGCGAGGCAAAGCCCGGCCAGGTCGGACTGCAGACGCATCATGATTGGCTGGGTTTCCGGGTCACCGAAGCGGCAGTTGTATTCGATTACTTTGGGAGCACCGTCCGGGTTGATCATCAGCCCGGCATACAGGAAGCCGGTGTAGGGCATGCCTTCGGCGGCCATGCCTTCCACGGTGGGTGTGATCACTTCGTCCATGATGCGCTGGTAGACCGCATCGGTGACCACCGGTGCCGGGGAGTAGGCGCCCATACCACCAGTGTTGGGGCCGGTGTCGCCGTCGCCCACGCGCTTGTGGTCCTGGCTGGTGGCCATTGGCAGCACATTCTTGCCGTCCACCATGACGATAAAGCTCGCTTCTTCCCCTTCCAGAAACTCTTCCACCACCACGCGGTGGCCGGCGTCGCCAAACTTGTTGCCGTCGAGCATGTCGCGCACGGCGTCTTCGGCGTCTTGCAAGTTCATGGCGACGATCACGCCTTTGCCGGCGGCCAGGCCGTCGGCCTTGATGACGATGGGGGCACCTTGTTCACGGACATAGGCGAGAGCTTCGTCCATGTCGGTGAAGTTGCCGTAGGCGCCGGTCGGGATGGATTGGCGGGCCAGAAAGTCCTTGGTGAAGGCCTTGGAGCCTTCCAGCTGGGCGGCAGCCTTACTGGGGCCAAAGCACTTCAAGCCGTTTTCCTGGAAGGTATCCACAAGGCCTTCCACCAGCGGCGCTTCCGGACCAACGATGGTCAGGTCAATGCCGTTGTCTTTGGCGAACGCCAGCAGCGCGGGCTGATCCAATACGTCGAGAGCGACATTTTCCAGCTTGGCTTCGCGGGCGGTACCCGCGTTACCGGGCGCCACAAAGACGGTTTCTACCTGCTCGGCCTGAGCCACTTTCCATGCCAGCGCATGCTCGCGGCCACCGCCGCCAATGATGAGTACCTTCATGGAATGATCCATTAGCTATGTGTGATGAATCCTGATCGGTTGTTGCTATTGGCGACGAGCTTGACGCCAGACGCCCAACGCTGGACAGGGTGGAGTCATGCGTCGAGCGTCAGGCGTCCAGCGTTCCTCAATGCCTGAAATGACGCATGCCGGTGAAGACCATGGCCATGCCGGCTTCGTCGGCGGCGGCAATGACTTCTTCGTCGCGGATCGAGCCGCCCGGCTGAATCACACAGCTGATGCCCACCTTGGCGGCGTTGTCGATGCCGTCGCGGAACGGGAAGAAGGCATCGGAGGCCATCACGGAGCCTTCCACTGGCAAGCCGGCATGTTCAGCTTTGATGGCGGCGATGCGTGCCGAGTTGACGCGGCTCATCTGGCCGGCACCCACGCCGATGGTCTGACGATCTTTGGCGTAAACAATGGCGTTGGACTTGACGAACTTGGCGACTTTCCAGGCGAAGATCAGGTCATGCATTTCCGCCTCGGTGGGGGCGCGCTTGGTGACGACTTTTAGCTCACCTTCGGTGATCATGCCGATGTCACGGTCTTGCACCAGCAGGCCGCCGTTGACGCGCTTGTAGTCCAGGCCGGCAGCCGCCGCTCCTTCGATCTCGCCACACACCAGTACTCGCACATTTTTCTTGGCGGCGGTGATGGCCAGGGCTTCTTCTGTGGCACTGGGGGCGATGATTACTTCCACAAACTGACGATCGACGATGGCCTGAGCGGTGGCTGCATCCAGCTTGCGGTTGAAGGCGATGATGCCGCCGAAAGCCGATTCGGTGTCGGTGGCGAAGGCCAGATCATAGGCGGTGGTAATGCCATCCAGGCTGACCGCCACACCACAGGGGTTGGCGTGTTTGACGATCACACAGGCCGGTTTGGTGAAACCTTTTACGCATTCCAGTGCGGCGTCGGTATCAGCAATGTTGTTGTAGCTTAGCTCTTTGCCCTGCAGCTGTTTCGCGGTGGCGATGGACGCTGGGGCCGGGGTGCGCTCGGTGTAGAAGGCCGCTTTCTGGTGCGGGTTCTCGCCATAACGCATGTTCTGGGTCTTTTCGAAGTTCAGGTTGATGGTGCGCGGGAAGTCGTCATTATTCTCGCCAACTTTTTTGCCGAAGTAGTTGGCAATGGCGCTGTCATAGGCGGCGGTATGCTCGAACGCCTTGATGGCCAGGTCGAACCGCAGGGTGTCGGACAAGGCGCCGTTGTTGGCAGCCATGTCGTCGAGCACGCGCTGGTAGTCGTTGGCATTGGTGACAATACCCACGCTGGCATTGTTCTTGGCCGCCGAGCGCACCATGGTCGGGCCGCCGATATCGATGTTCTCGATGGCGTCTTCCAAAGAGCAATCCGGGTTGGCTACGGTGGCTTCGAAGGGGTAAAGGTTGACCACCACCAGATCAATGCGGCTGATGTCGTTGTCGGCCATCACCTGTTCGTCCTGACCGCGACGGCCAAGGATGCCGCCGTGCACTTTCGGATGCAGGGTTTTCACCCGGCCTGCCATCATTTCCGGGAAACCGGTGTAGTCGGAGACTTCGCGCACGGCGATGCCGGCCTCCTGTAGTTTCTTGAAGGTCCCGCCTGTAGAAAGCAGTTCTACGCCCTTGTCGGCCAGGGCCTGGGCGAATTCGACGATACCGGTTTTATCGGAAACACTGATCAGTGCACGTTCAACATTGCTCATGGGGTTTCACCAAGTTGCGTAGTCTTAATTAATACGAGGGCTAGAAACAAAAAAAGGGCAGTGTGGTCACTGCCCTTGGTATCACCGGTCTGTATTACAACAGGCCGTATTGCTTGAGTTTCTTGCGCAGAGTGCCGCGGTTCAGGCCCAACAGCTCGGCGGCTTTGGTCTGGTTACCACGGGTGTACTCGAGCACTTTCTCAAGCAGGGGAATTTCCATCTCAGCCAGCACCATCGGGTAGAGCTCGCTCACGGCCTCGCCGTCCAGCTGGTTGAAATAATCGTTTAACGAACGTCGCACACAATTGCGCAAGGTATCGTGGGTTTCACTGCGCGCAATAGTGAGATGCGGCTGCTTTCGTGCTTCAGCGGTGTTCATTTCAGTAAGTGTCCGTGCAGCGGCTGTGTTAACTGAAGAAAGGGTCATGCGGCCAGGGCTCCGTTTTTCTTCCGGGCAGACACCTCGCCATAACGACCGAAGCGAACCCGGTCGGTAGTGGCGCTGATCTGTTGGAAAAACTGCTCGATTGCCACGCATTGGTCGGTGGCATTTTCCAGTGTGTTAAACCCGCGCCGGAAGTCTTCCCCATCGGGCAGGTTCTGTGTGTACCAGCCCAAGTGCTTGCGTGCGATACGCACCCCCATGAACTCACCATAAAAATGATGCAGTTCGGACAGGTGCTGCTGCACACAATCATGGACTTCCGTTACTAACGGCGCTGCGGGCAGCGAGCCGTGCTCGAGGTAATACAGGGTGTCCCGGAAAATCCACGGGTTACCCTGAGCAGCGCGGCCGATCATGATACCACCGGCGCCAGTGGATTCCAGTACCCGTTTAGCTTTTTCCGGGCTATCCACGTCTCCGTTAGCCATTACCGGAATATTCACCGCGTCCACCACCTGCTTGATGGTGGTGTATTCGGCGTCTCCGTTGAACTTGTCGGCGCGGGTGCGCCCGTGAATGGCGAGGGCCTGGATACCGGCGGCTTCGGCGATGCGGGCAATGGCGAGGGCATTGCGCTGATCGCGGTCGGGGCCGGTACGGATTTTCAGGGTGACGGGGACATCCACCGCATTGACCACCGCATCCAGGATGCGGGTGACCAGATCCGGATCGGCCAGCAGGGCGGACCCTGCGGCGCGCTTGCACACTTTTTTCGCCGGGCAGCCCATATTGATATCAATAATTTGGGCGCCGTGGTCCACGTTGGCGCGGGCCGCATCTGCCAGCATGGCCGGCTCGCCGCCGGCAATCTGGACAGAGATGGGGCCCGGTTCGCCGCTGTGATCCAGCCGTTGGCGAGACTTTCGAGAGTTCCACAGACGGGTGTCCGAGGTCACCATTTCCGACACCAGCAGGCCCGCTCCCAGATCCCTGCACAAACGCCGGAAAGGGCGGTCCGTGACGCCAGCCATGGGGGCTAGAATCAGGGAGTTGGGCAGGTTGTAGGGTCCGATCTGCATGGCGCCGGGCTTGGGGTGTCTAAAAGGGGAGACAATGATAGAGATCGATGGCCCGGGATGAAAGGGCAGCCTGTCATGAGCTGACGGGCTGCCGATCGATTTCCATTGTATGAGGCGAATGGGGTGTATGAGACGTGCGAGGTGCGGTTAGCGCTGACTGACCTGGTCGCGGGGCTGTGGTGCCGGCAATAAGCGCAGGTTGTAGTTCACCGCCTTGTCGCCCGGGTCCACAATTTCCAGCGAGATATGCAGCGGGGTGCGTGTGGGCATGGTGTCCATGCCGAGCAGATCCCCTTGCAGGTATTCCTGGGGGGTGAAGCGTCGGCTGGCTACGGGGCCGCCATTGAGGGCACTGAAGCTCAGTTCCAGTTCCGGGAAGGGCTGGGGGTACTTGGCCTCATTAAACAGGATAGCGTCTACAATCAGGGCGTTGGCGTAATTCGGGTGGCTGCGTACCACCAGGTTGGCGCCGCGCAGCTGGGTGATGTCTGAGCGGCTGGGTAGGTGGCAGCCGAGTACATCGCAGGCTTGCTGATACAGGGGGCGCCATTGCGGGCTACGCGCCAGGTCATCGAAATTGAAGAAGGCGTATTGGCCGACCAGCACGACCAGGGCAATAACCGACAGAGAGGTCCACTTGAACATGCCGCCCCAGTCCCGGCGCGGGCGAAAATGGTCGTCACGTTCGCGCACTGGCTTGCCGATGGGGACGGGTTCTTCATAAAGGTCGTCGCCAAACAGATCTAGCCCGCCGAACAGGTTGTCGTCGTCTTCGGTGTCTGTTGGTTGGGGTTGTTTCTGCTGCTGGGTGTCCGCTGTTTGGCGTGCTCTCGGCTGCTCAGGTACAGGGTTGCTGGCAGGGGGCTGGGGGGGCGTTGTCGTTGCGCTCGGGTTGGAGTCGGCGGGTTCGTCGTCTTCCAGTTCCTGCAGCAAGGCTTCGGCCCAGGACTCGTCGGCATTTTCATGGTGGCTGGCCCGGCCGGCGCCTTGCATGTCGGCGAAGTCTTCGCCCATTCCGCCGGCGGTGTCATCGGCATCCAGGTTCATGAAGGAGTCGCTCAGCTCCATGCCCTGAATGCTCAGGCCATCGGTGTCGGCTCCATCATCGTCGCCGAACTTCTGCTCGTCCTCGGAAGGCGCAGCGTGATTGTGGGCGCTGTCCAGTGCTCCGGCCCAACGATCTTGCGGAGCGATTTGCTGGGCTGCCGGGGGATCAACCAGATAATCATTGGCCTGGAAGATCTGCAGGCAGGAGCCACACCGCACCGCACCGCGTGCCTGTTTCAGGTGTTCATCGGTAATCTTGAACTGGGCTGCACAGTGGGGGCAGCGGGTCTTGTATTGGGTGGCCATGGCTTTCGCCTGAATTGTTATTGGACGAGACGCAACATGCTGCACACAACAGGCTTTCACGGAACACTTTACGCAACCCTAGAATCCAGAAAACGCGCGCAGATGAATTAGTTATGTTTTACAGAAAAAGCAGGACAGGCCGCAAGGACCTGTCACTCAGTTTTCCCCGAATCTGTGGATTCAGGTGACGCGGCGCACCCCGTCAATGCGTACCCAGTCACCCTGTTGGGTGGTGGGGGTCAGATCAAACCAGGGGGCATAGGCGGCGCGAACCGATTCCGCCTGTTCTGCCAAAATGCCAGACAGGGCCAGTGTGCCGCCGGGTCGGCAGTAGCCGGCCAGCAGCTCGGACAATTCCACCAGTGGGCCGGCCAGGATGTTGGCTACCAGTACGTCGCACTGGTAGCTCTCTGGCATTTGCTCCGGCAGGTACAGCGTCAGTGAGTTGGCTACGCCGTTATTGCGGGCATTGTCTTCGCTGGCGATCAGCGCCTGGGGATCGATATCCGTGCCCGTGGTCTCACCGGCACCGAGCAGCAGTGCGGCGATGGCCAGCACCCCGGAGCCGCAGCCGAAATCGAGTACGGTTTTGCCGTGCAGGTCAGCTTGATCCAGCCATTGCAGACACAGGGCGGTGGTTTCGTGGGTGCCGGTGCCGAAGGCAAGGCCCGGGTCCAGTTTCAGGTTCACGGCTTGCGGGTCCGGTGCGTCGCTCCAGCTGGGGATGATCCATAGCCGTTCACCAAACTGCATGGGTGCGAAGTCGTCCATCCAGGCTCGCTCCCAGGTCTGGTCTTCCAGGGTTTCGTGGTGGCTGGCTTCTGCGCTCAGCCCCTGGGCTGTGAGGGCGGCAAGTATCAACTCGGGAGTCTGGTCCTGTTCAAACAGTGCGCTGACCACGGTGTTTTGCCACAACGGGCGGGTGCCCGGCGGTGGTTCGAACACGGGCTGGTCTGCTCCATCGGTGAGGGTCACGGCCACGGCGCCGAGGTTTTCCAGTGCGGACTGAAAGGCATCGGCATGTTGTTCAGTGGTGGCGAGGTGGAGCTGAAGCCAGGCCATGGACACTCCTGCAAGATATAGTGAATAGAAGGGCGGAAAACTGGCGGCAGTCTAGCCGATTCTGCTGCCCGGCGCTGCCTGCCCTGTTTGCGAGGGGCGAGGCGGGGTTACCAGAAAGCCAAAGGCCGCGCCGGGTTGCCGGGCGCGGCCTTTGGTGTGTGCAGAGCAGAGGTCAAAGCGGGCGTTTACTGATCGCCCAGCTTTTTCTCCAGGTGATGGATATCCACTCCGCCTTCAATGAACGCCTTGTCCTTGAAGATTTTGTCGCGGTGTAGCGCGATATTGGTCTTGATGCCTTCCACCACGATTTCGTCCAGCGCGTTTTTCATCCGAGCAAAGGCGATGTCGCGGCTTTCGCCCCAGGTGATCAGTTTGCCGATCAGGGAGTCGTAGTACGGTGGGACGGTGTAGCCGCTGTAGATGTGTGAGTCGACCCGGACGCCGTTACCACCGGGTGCGTGGAAGTAAGTGATTTTCCCCGGGCAGGGGGTAAATCGCACCGGGTCTTCCGCGTTAATCCGCACTTCAATGGCATGGCCCTGGAACTGCACGTCGGACTGTTGCAGCGTGAGCCCTTCGCCACCGGCAATACGCAGCTGTTCCTTGACGATATCCACCCCGGTGACCATCTCGGTAACCGGATGCTCGACCTGAACCCGGGTGTTCATTTCGATAAAGTAGAACCCCTCATTTTCATAGAGGAATTCGAAGGTGCCCGCGCCCCGGTAATTGATCTCCTTGCAGGCGTTAACGCAGCGCTCTGCCACTTCGTCTTTGAGATGCTGGGGAATCCCCGGTGCGGGGGCCTCTTCCACGACTTTCTGGTGGCGGCGCTGCAGGGAGCAGTCGCGGTCGCCCAGATGAACCGCGTGGCCGGCCCCATCGGCCAGTACCTGCACTTCCACGTGACGTGGTTTCTGCAGGAATTTTTCCATGTATACGGTGGCATCGCCGAAGGCGTTTTTGGCTTCGGAGCGGGTCAGGGTGATGGCGTTGAGTAGTTGTTTTGCCTCTTCCACCACGCGCATGCCTCGCCCGCCGCCGCCCGCTGCGGCCTTGATAATTACCGGATAGCCGATCCTCTCGGCGGTGGCCAGTGAGGCGTCGTCATCATCGCCGATGGGGCCGTTGGAGCCGGGCACGGTGGGTACGCCGGCGTTTTTCATGGCCTCGATGGCCGCGACCTTGTTACCCATCAGGCGAATGGTGTCTGCCTTGGGGCCGATAAAGGTAAAGCCGGAGCGCTCTACGCTTTCGGCGAAGTCGGCGTTTTCCGCCAAAAAACCGTAGCCGGGGTGAATGGCGTCAGCATCGGTGACTTCCGCCGCGCTGATCAGCGCGGGGATATTGAGGTACGAATCCGTGGACGACGCGGGGCCGATGCACACGGCCTCGTCGGCCAGGCGTACATGCATCAGGTCGCGGTCGGGCTTGGAGTAAACAGCCACGGTGCGAATGCCTAGCTCCTTGCAGGCGCGAAGGATGCGCAGAGCAATCTCGCCGCGGTTGGCAATGACTACCTTTTCCAGCATGGGGGCCTCCGTTAAACGATGGAGAACAGAGGCTGGTCGAATTCAACCGGCTCGCCGTCTTCTACCAGAATGGCATCCAGAGTGCCGGACTTGTCGGCTTCGATCTGGTTCATCATTTTCATGGCTTCCACGATGCACAGCACATCGCCGGCCTGAACTTTCTTGCCCACTTCAGCAAAGGAGGCTGCGCCCGGTGACGGTGAGCGATAGAAAGTCCCGACCATGGGAGAACGCACCAGATGGCCGCTGGGAGTGTTGTCTGCCGGGGCGGGGGCTTCGGCAGCAGCAGGCGCGGGGGCCGGTGCCGGGGCTGGTGCCTGCGGCGCGGCGTAATACTGAGCCGGGATCGCCGGCTGGCGTGAGCCACGGCTGATGCGTACGGATTCTTCCCCTTCACAGATCTCCAGCTCTTCAATGCCGGATTCTTCTAGCAGCTCAATCAGTTTCTTGATTTTGCGAATATCCATGTTCAGTCATCCAGTTGTTCGAGAGCAGCGGTGAGTGCCAGTGCATAGCCGGTGGCACCGAGTCCGCAGATAACGCCCTTGGCAATATCGGAAAAATAGGAGTGGTGGCGGAAGGCTTCCCGGGCGTGCACGTTGGACAGATGCACTTCGATAAAGGGAATGTTCACTGCCAGCAGGGCATCGCGCAGAGCCACGCTGGTGTGGGTGAACGCCGCCGGGTTGATGATGATGAAGTCGATGCCCTCGGTGCGGGCATCGTGAACGCGCTCGACCAGCTCGTACTCTGCGTTGCTCTGCAGATGCTGCAGGTGATGGCCGGCCGTGCTGGCCTGTTCCTGCAGTTGCTGGTCGATATCCGCCAGGGTGGTGTGGCCGTACTTGTCCGGCTCGCGGGTGCCGAGCAGATTCAGGTTTGGGCCATGTAAGACCAGAATGGAAGCCAAAACGGGTCCCCTTGCGAATTTGTCGTTATTTGCAGTGATCGTGCTGGAAAAATCCGGATTAGTCCGGGCTTTCTCGCACAAATGCAATATTAGGGGCAAACCATGACAGAAAAAAGGGCTTTACAACATTCGTTACAAGTTACCGGAAGATTGCGTGATATCGGTACCGTTTCATGGGGTTTGTATAGGGGCGTGGCCTTGGGCCGCAAACCTGTCGCAGAGGTGTCGCTTGCAGGTTTGCAGGGGGACGATGCAGGCGCGAAAAGCCGAGAACGTTATAGCGCCGGCATCACCCGCTTGTTCAAGTGCTCAATAAAGCGTTCCGGGCCCATCTCGCCCAACACTCGGGAATCGGGAATTTCGGCGCTGGCGGGAGTGAAGAAGACCAGGGCTGGAAGGCCAAGAATGTTGTACTGCTCCATGATCGTCTGGCTGTCAGCGTTGATCTCGGTAATGTCCACCCGGTAAAGGTCGAAGCCGGTCATGGCGTTCAGCACATCCGGGTGGCTCAGGGTGGTTTCTTCTAGCACTTTGCAGGCCACACACCATTCAGCGAAGAAATCCACCAGCACCGGTTTGCCCGCCTGCCGAGAGGTGGACAGCGCTTGCGTCAGCGAAGCATTGCCCACGATGGTTTGCCAGGGGCCGTGGTCGTTCGCGGTTGCAGCCGCGGCAGTGGCGGTGTTGTCTGCTGCGGGGCTTGCTGGCTGGGTCATGTGTGCCAGTGGTTGCAGCGGGTCCTTGCCCCCGCTTAGCGCGCCGACAATCATTACTGCGCCATACAGGGCCAGCACTAGGGCTAGGCCGCGTTTGAGCCGGGCAATGCCTTCGCCGGCCGGTTCCAGCGCGCCGAGTTGTACGCCATAGACGGCCAGTAGCAGGCCGTACAATCCCAGGGTGATGGTGTCACTGATGATGCGGTCCAGTAGCCAGATGGCCACGCCTAGCATGACCACACCGAAGAAACGCTTTATCTCTTCCATCCACATGCCGGCGCGCGGGAGTAGGCTGCCGCCGCCGGTGCCGAAGATGATTAACGGCAGGCCCATGCCGATGGACAGGGCAAACAGGGAGGCGGCGCCGGTGGCGGCATCGCCGCTGGCGGCCACATAAATCAGGGCGCCTGCCAGAATCGGGGTGACGCAGGGGGAAACCACCAGGGCGGATATAGTCCCCATAATGGCGGCGCCGATCAGGTTGCCGCGGGCTTCCTGTCCTGGTTGATGAAGCTTGTTGCGCAGGGCGGCAGGCAGCTGGAGTTCATAAAGCCCGAACATGGACAGGGCCAGTACGATAAAGACCACCACTGAAGTGATGATGGCTGCGGGCTGCTGCAGCAAAAATTGCAGGTTCAAACCGGCGCCAAAAAGTGCCACCAGCAAGCCGGCCAAAGTGTATGGCACCGCCATGCCGAGAACATAGCTGACACTGAGGGTAAAGCCGCGAGCCGCGCTGGGCTCCTTTTCCCCGGCAATAATGCCGGAGAGGATCGGTACCATGGGGAAAACGCACGGGGTAAAGGCCAGTAGCAGGCCGCCTACAAAAAACAGGCCGATGATCAGTCCGAGGGGTTGGTCCTTCATCCACTGATTGAAGGCGTTGGCATCTTCGGATTGCAGCGTGTCGAGAAAGCCGGGGCCAGCGCTGGAGTTAGACGCCGCTGCTGGCGGAGCGGCCACCGGCTTTTTTGTCGGTTGAGGATTGGCCAACTCAATGATTTTTTTGGTTGGCGGGTAGCACAGGGTGTCTTCAATGCAGCCCTGGTAGCGCACTTCCAGTTCCGTATCCACCAGCGGTACGCTATTTAAGGGAAGTGCCAGATCCAGGCGGTCGAAGTACACCTGGACGTCGCCGAATATTTCGTCGGTTTTGGCTTTGCCGGCGGGTAGGGTCAGTTCGGCAAAATCGTTAATCACATTGCCGTTGGTGTCGCGCAGTGTGAATCCAAAACGGTGCTGGTAAAGGTACACCTCGTCGATCAGTTCGAAATTCAGCAGCAGTTGCTGGTTATCCCAGTCCGCATCGGCTACTAGCTGGATGGCTTCATCCACGGTGGGCAGGCGTTCTTCTTCACCGAACAGGTTGTTGGCGTTAGCCCAGGACAGTGGGGCCAATAGAACCATGGCGACCAGGAAACGTTGCCAGCACTGCTTCATTCGATACTCCTCTCCGGTGCCGTATGCGCCAGACTGCGTGACGCTTGGATGTAAAAACAGGCACTTAGTTTCATTCGGTTACTTTAAGGCTATGTTAACCGGCGCGGGTGCCATGCGTTTTCGCCCGTTACTTGGTTACCGGTTAATGGCAGAGCGGATCCGCTGGCGTACATGGGCGGCAGCTCCCGGCAATAGGACGCTCCAGCCCTGCTCGCTGGCGCAGTTTAACCAAAAAGCCCATGGCTGTAGACCAGCAGTGGCGTCACTGATGCGGATAGAGTTTGCGCGTTTGTCAGGCAGGGCCAAGGGGGCGAGGTATCAATGGCAGGATGGAGTGTGTGGATGGTGTAGAGGTTGTGGATTGTAGGTGGTGTTTTGTCTCTCTATGGTGGAACCTTGGAAATAAGAGGGAATGTCGCGAACCCGGCCGGGAGCTCAGGAACCTTTGAATAACTCCTTGCACGCTTCAGGTCACGCTGAGTATGTAAGGAGTTATTCAGAGGTTCCCTAATTGCCTGCAGCTTGTGTGGGTTGGTGAGCTATAGTGTTGGGCGCAGTAGTGGCTTGAAGGATCCTGGGAGTGGTCATGAGTAACGATAAATTCAGCGAAAAGATGGGGGATGCCATGCTGGACCCTCGCAATAATCGAATCTGGAAGGGTTTGTCCTGGTTGCTTGGTTTGCTGTTGTTGGTCGACGTGCTGCTGGGCTGGTACTGGAGTCAGGAGCCCGAGTTGCGTGAGGTGACGGCGAAAGCGGATGCCGTGCGGGGGGAGACTACCGCGCGGGAACTGATTTTTGTCGCAGATACCCTGCTGTCCAAGCCCGGTGGTTACCTCAGTAATGATGTGCTCCCGCACCGTCTGTGGCTGGATAACATGCCCGCTTGGGAATATGGCGTGTTGGTGCAGGTGCGCGATTTCAGCCGGGTGTTACGCCGGGACATGAGCCGTTCCCAGTCCCAGAGCCAGGAAGACAGGGACTTGGCTATTGCCGAGCCGCAGTTCAATTTCGATGCGCAAAGCTGGGCCATGCCAGCGACGGAAAGCGAGTATCGCCGGGGCATCAAGGCGTTGCAGCGTTATGTGGATCGACTGGCGGACGCCAATCAGAACGACGGCAAGTTCTACGCCCGAGCCGATAACCTGAACTATTGGTTGAACGAGGTGCAGAACCGGTTGGGGTCCTTGAGCCTGAAACTGAGCCAGAGTGTCGGGCGCAGCCAGCTGAACGTGGACAAGGATGGTAGCATCGTGGCAGCTAAGCCTGAGAGCGACGAAGACTTCGTAAAAACGCCGTGGCTCAAAATTGATGATGCGTTTTATGAAGCCCGTGGTGCGACTTGGGCACTCACTCAGTTAATGCGCGCGGCGGAAGTGGATTTTGCCGACGTGCTGCGCAAGAAGAACGCCACTATCAGTTTCCGTCAAATGGTCCGTGAACTGGAAGCGACCCAGGAAACGGTGTGGAGCCCATTGATCCTGAACGGGGATGGGTTTGGCATGCTGGCAAACCATTCTCTGGTTATGGCCAATTATGTCTCCCGTGCCAACGCCGCCCTGATTGATCTGCGCAAGCTGTTGGTGGAAGGGTAAAAGGTGGTTGATCGTTAACAGTGAGCACCTAATAAGCTTGGTTGCAGTTGAACCCAAAAAGGCCGCGCCCGGAATCCGGGCGCGGCCTTTTTTTACGCCTGCTTGTTAAAAGGCACTACTAGAGGCAGAGGTATGCAACGGGAACTTAGGCTACCCGGATATTTTTCTTCGGCTCGGGCAGGCTCGTTCGCCACTCTTCAATCAGCGCACTGTTATCGTCATCCCAAGGGTGGAAGCCGGGTTTCAAGTAGGTGAACCAGGCGGGGATGATACTGCTGATGACTCCTTTGTAGCCAAAACCTTTCCACAGCCCTTTGGCCAGGGTCAGGGGCTTTTTGTGGACATTATCCCGCTTGAGCATCTGCCAGGTGAAGTAGCTGGAAAAACCAATCAGGTAGGCTGTGCTGGAGAGGAACAGGCGCTGGCGTTCCAGGTAGTTACCATTCACGTCCGTGTACAGGTCGTAGGCCACTGCCTTGTGTTCGGTTTCCTCAATGGCATGCCATACCCACAGGTCGCGCACTGCCGGGTCCATCTTTTTCAGCAGTTCCGGGCGGCGCAGAATGGCGTCGGCGAGAATGGCGGTGAAGTGTTCCAGGCCGGCAGTGGCCGCCAGTTGCTGACGCTTTGACATGTATTTGCGGGCGCCGGCCAGCAGCTTGTTGGTGACGCCCAGGGCATGCGTGACGATATCGTCATATTTGCCATCGGCAATCAGATCATTAAAGGCCTGATGCTCTAGGGAGTGCATGGCTTCCTGACCGATGAAGCCGGAAATATCTTTCTGGCGATCCTTGTCCTCTACCTGATCGCGCAGGGCGCGAACAGAATCCACGAAGAAGCGCTCGCCGTCAGGGAAGGTCAGCGAAAGGATATTCAGCAGATGCGTCAGCACCGGGTCGTTATCGAACCAGTAGTCATCGTGCTTGACCCCTGCAAAGGAAAATCCCATACGGCGTGGGATAATAGGGACAGAAGGGTGCTTCTGCTTTTTCACCAGCTTCAGATTCATCAGTGTCTCCTGGTACAAATGCCATTGATGACATTGCTCAATGACAACTACTATGCTGACTCTTGCACTCGAGGTCTTGTCGTGGAGGGCCAACAAATGGTGAATTCGGGCCGCCGCTGGGGGCATGCTGGTATTCCCGGCATTTACGTGGTGTTGCTGTACGACGTGCTGGTGGCCATGAAGCTGGATGCCCCGAGTCTACTGGTTGGGCTGGGCGTTGAGCGGGATGAGCTGTTGGCCCCGGATCGGCGGGTTTCCATGTCGCTGGCCCAGACTGTGGCCGAACGTGGCGTGGCTATGGCGGAGGAGCAGGGGCTCGGTTTTCGCTACGCCCGGGCCATGAGTATCACCTTGCACGGCCCGGTGGGCCTGTTGGCGCTGTCCAGTGCCAGTGCCTATGATGCGCTGGATGCGGCCTGTCGGTTCTTGGGTCTGCGGGCGCCCTTTCTGAGTATCGATCAGGTGCATCAGGGTGGGATGGCGCATTTGAAATTGCGCAGCACGGTATCGTTGGGGGTGGCCAGTGATTTTGTCATTGAGGCTATGCTGGTGGGTTTGGTGTTCATGATTGAGCAGTTGCTGGATGCGCCGCCGGAAGGGTTGGAAATTCGTCGCCGAGGCCCCGCGCCGGCGTATTTGGCTGCCCTGAAAAAGGATGTGGGTGTCCCGGTTTTGTTTGATCAGGACGATGATGCCCTGGTGTTCCCGATATCGGCTTTGCAGGCCCGCCCGCGCCTGGCGGACCCGCAGGTGGCGGCGTTGGCCCGGGAGCAGTGCGAGATGGAGTTTCGCCAGTGGCGCACGGATGAGGAGGGCGTTATGGCTGAGCGCATTCGTAGTGCCCTGCAGGATCATATGGCGCCACTTCCTGCTCTGGAAAACATGGCCGATCGGCTGTCTGTTTCCCCGCGCACGTTAAAACGCCACCTGCAGCAGGCGGGGCTCAGTTATCGCCAGCTCCAGGATGAAGAGCGTTACCGGCAAGCGAAACGCTTATTGGCGAAGCCGGGAAACAGCATCAGTGAGGCTGCGTACGCGTTGGGTTACAACGATGTGGCAAATTTCTCCAAGGCGTTTAAGCGCTGGAGTGGGCTGACGCCCAAGGGCTACCGGGAACAACGCTAGAGGGGGTGAGAAGCGAGTTTCGGGTTGTGAAGATCAGAATCGTGAAAGGCCAGGCGCTCCGGTTTTTGCTTTTCGAAACTCGCTTGTCTTGCACCGCGGTTCCCACAACAAAAAGGCCGCGTCCAGATAACCGGGCGCGGCCTTTTTGTCGATGGCGCTGTTCTGCCAGTCTCGTGTCGGCTTACTTGGCGTTTTCGTAAGCTTCGACGGATTTGATGATCTCGGCTTTGGCAGCTTCAGCGCCATCCCAGCCATCAACTTTTACCCATTTGCCTGCTTCCAGCTCTTTATAGTGCTCGAAGAAGTGCTTGATCTGGGCCAGCAGCAGCTCAGGTAGATCGTTGACGTCTTTTACGTTGTCGTAAATCTTGGTCAGCTTGGTGTGCGGTACCGCAACCAGCTTGGCATCTTTACCGGCTTCGTCGGTCATATTCAGGATGCCGACCGGGCGACAGCGAATCACGGAGCCAGGCACCACCGGGTAGGGGGTGACAACCAGCACGTCCAGCGGGTCGCCGTCTTCAGACAAGGTGTTCGGAATGTAGCCGTAGTTGGCCGGATAGAACATGGGGGTTGCCATGAAGCGGTCTACGAATATGGCGTTGCTGTCTTTGTCGATCTCATACTTGATCGGGTCAGCATTGGCCGGAATCTCGATGGCCACGTAGATGTCTTCGGGAACGTCTTTCCCGACGGGAACCTTAGCAAAATCCATGGTCTGTCCTTCTCAACAGGGTGGGGGGTGGGCGCGGATTATAGCAATGGCGGCGGGCTGCGGCTAATCGCCGAAGGTCGAACGCGCCTATGGAATAAGAATATCCTTATTCCATAGGCGTTTAGGGGTGACTGGTGGCGCTTTAGCGGGCCAATCGATGCTTATTGTGCGGCTTTCCAGCCGGGATAATCCCCTTGCAGCAGTTTCACATGCTTGAAACCGGCGTTCTCCAGCACGGTGGCGGCTGCACTGGCACGGCGCCCGGACTCGCAATACAGGACGATCTGTTCCTTGCGGTATTGTTCCATCATGTCCAGATGGTGCTCCATCTGCTTGGCGGGCACCATGATGGCGCCAGGGATATGCCCGGCCAGATATTCGTCCTCTTCGCGCACATCAATGATGATAGGGCCTTTTCCGGCCTGCATATCCTGTTTCAGTTGCGCCACAGACATGCTGTCGGCAGCCCATAGCGGCGTACATAGCAAGGCCAGTACGGCAAACAGTGGTGCGATCAAATAACGTTTCATGATGGTGACTCCTGTCGATTTTCCCATTCCTGCAGTTCCTCCCACAGCTTTTCGGCGTCGCGCACCATGCTGGCGATGGACGGCTTGGTCGTGGGGTTGGAAAAGCTGGCTGCTAGAGAGCGGCTGGCACATTCATAAACAAACGCTTTTCGGCTCATTTCGGCAAGGGCTCTGTTCACGATTTCTCCCTGTTTTTCTTTTGTTGACGTTAGCACTCGCTCTTCGCCGGCGATAGGTCCGGTGCGGGACAGCGTGTGCACCGGTGACATTTTCGCTGTAGCCGTCACAATATCGCCATTGCCGGAGTTATCCGTGCCCCGTTTCGCCTGTAGTAAGGAGTCCATCATTATGAGCGTCCACGAAATTCGTCACCCTCTGGTACAACACAAGCTGGGTCTGCTGCGCCAGAACAGCCTGAGTACGCGGAGCTTTCGCCAGCTCACGGCAGAAGTGGGTAGCTTGTTGACCTACGAGGCGACCAGTGACCTGGAGCTGGAGGATTATCAGGTAGAGACCTGGATGGGCAAGGCGCCGGCCCAGCGCATCAAGGGCAAGAAAATCACCGTGGTGCCTATTCTGCGGGCTGGGCTGGGTATGTTGGATGGCGTGCTGGAGCTGATTCCCAGTGCCAAGGTGAGTGTGGTGGGCGTGTATCGGGATGAAGCTACCCTGGAGCCAGTGGCCTATTTCGAAAAGCTGGCCCACGATATCGGCGAGCGCATGGCGCTGGTGATCGACCCAATGCTGGCCACTGGCGGTTCCATGCTGGCTTGTATCGATATGCTGAAAAAAGCCGGCTGCACCCAGATTCGTGCCCTGGTGCTGGTGGCGGCGCCGGAAGGCATTCGCAAGGTTCAGGAGGCGCACCCGGATGTCTCACTGTATACGGCTTCGGTGGATCAGGGGCTGAATGAGGACGGTTATATCATGCCGGGGCTGGGAGATGCCGGCGACAAGATTTTCGGAACCAAGTAAGGGGCATTCCCCGATTATTGCCAACAGGAGCACTCCATGAGCCATGCTGGCGGATTCTGGAACTGGAAGATCATTCTCATCGGCGCGCAGATGCTGTTTGTGGCTTTTGGGGCCATGGTGTTAATGCCGTTACTGACCGGGTTGGACCCCAGCGTGGCGCTGTTTACAGCGGGGCTGGGCACGTTGTTGTTCCAGTGGATTACTCGCCGCTCGATTCCTGTTTTCCTGGCGTCCTCGTTTGTCTTTGTGGCGCCGATTTCCCATGGGGTGCAGCAGTGGGGCGTGCCGGCCACCATGGGGGCGTTGTTCTGTACCGCCGTGGTCTATGTGATTCTGGGGGCATTGGTGAAGTGGCGGGGGCCAGGGTTTCTGCATCGTCTGATGCCGCCGGTGGTCACTGGCCCCATTATCATGGTGATTGGGCTTAGCCTGGAGCCCACGGCGGTGAACTTCGCCATGGGGATGTCCGGTAATGGCGAGATGCAGATGTTCCCTTACGGGGATGCGTTGCTGGTTTCCATGGTGTCCTTGTTGGTTACCATGCTGGTGGCAACGTTGGGGCGGGGGCTGTTCCGATTGCTGCCGATTTTATGCGGGGTGGTTTCCGGTTACCTGACGGCTTTGGCCATGGGAATGGTGGATTTTTCCGGGGTGAATCAGGCGGGCTGGCTGTCGGTGCCGACTTTTATCGCGCCCACGTTTTACTGGCCCGCCATTCTATTCATGGTGCCGGTGGCGTTGGCGCCTGCCATTGAGCATGTGGGTGATGTGCTGGCCATCAGTAATGTCACGGGCAAAGACTACATTCGCAAACCCGGCCTGCATCGCACGCTCACTGGCGATGGCGTGGCAAGCATGGTGGCGGCCTTGTTTGGCGGCCCGCCGAATACGACCTATTCGGAAGTCACCGGTGCGGTGATGCTCACCCGAGTGTTTAATCCGGTGATCATGACCTGGACGGCTATTTTCGCCATTCTTCTGGCGTTCATCGGCAAGTTCGGCCTGCTGTTGCAGAGCATTCCTACCCCGGTCATGGGCGGCATTTTGATTCTCATGTTCGGGTCGATTGCCAGTGTGGGCATGAACACCCTGATCAAGGCGCAGGTGGATCTGCACGCTCAACGCAACCTGGTGATTGTGGCGGTTACCCTGATCTTTGGGATCGGTGGTATGGCCATGGGGAACGGCGACTTTACCTTGCAGGGCATCAGTCTGTGCGGGCTGGTGGCGGTGTTTCTGAATCAGGTCTTGCCCCATGCACCGCCCGTCACGGATGACCTGCACGAAGAGCAGGAGTACGTGGAGGATCTTCTCAATCATGCCCGTCGAGATCAAAGCCGAAAAAGCGATCAAGAATAGTTCTGGATCGCGTTGATGAAGTGGTATGGCGCCGGGCATTCGATCTTCCAGTATAAGTGGTTTTAATTAGTGGAATGCTTGTCATTGTCATTTCTACGTGGTTAATTTTGTAGCTATCCGGACCTTTTGGGACACCTGCTGCGCGTGATCTCTGTTGTTGGGGCATGGACCGATCAATAATTAAGGAGAGCTCCACATGAAAGTAACCGCCATCCCTGTGCTGTTGGCATGCAGTAGCTTGATGTTCGGTTGTTCTGAACAGGAGGGAACAACTGGGACCCAGGTTGATAAAGGACAGGAGACGTCCGGGTATTCGTTCAGTGCCGAGAAAAAGGACGCGACGACCTATACCGAAAAGGCCAACAAGGCTGTCTACGACCTGCTGGCTTTTGATGACAAGCGTGCCTTTGAAGACGTGGATCGCGGTTTTATTGCGCCACTTAAGAACGATGGCGTGATTGAAGGAATTTTTGATGCTCCCGCCATGAATTTCATGCAAGACAAGGAGGCGCCAGCTTCCGTGAACCCGAGCCTGTGGCGACACGCCCAGTTGGTAAACCGGGGTGGCCTCTACAAGGTGGTTGATCACATCTATCAAGTCCGCGGCCAGGACTTGGTCAATCTGACCATCATCGAAACGGACAACGGCATCGTACTCTACGATGTGGAATACACCGCTGATACTTTGGCGGCGTCCATTGCGCTTTATGAAGAGCACCGTGGCAAGAAACCCCTGAAAGGCGTGATTATCTCCCACAGCCATGCTGACCACTTCGGCGGTTTTGATGGCATCTTCAAGGCGGGCCTGGCCAGCAAGGAAGATTTCAGCAACGGCAAGATTCCCCTCATTGTTCCCGAGCACTTCGTGGAAGAGTCGGTCAGTGAAAACGTAATGGCCGGTAACGTGATGGCCCGTCGTGCGGGCTACCAATATGGCAACGTGCTTGAGGCAGGCCCGAAAGGAAAAATTACCGCAGCGTTGGGTGCGGCCTTGGCAGACGGTGCTTCTACCTTGCCGATTCCCAACAAGGTGATTACCAAGGATGGCGAAACCATCAACCTGGATGGTGTGGACTTCGAGTTCTATCTGACGCCGGATGCGGAAGCACCCGCGGAAATGATTTTCTACATTCGTGAGTGGAAAGCCCTGTCCATGGCGGAAGAGCTGAACCACCTGCAGCACAACATCTATACCCTGCGTGGCGCCAAGACCCGGGATGCCAGCGTCTGGGCGGCTTACATGTCCGATGCACTGGTGCGCTTCGGGGATGAGGTAGAAGTGAACTTCGGGCCGCATACCTGGCCGGTCTGGGGCAACGACAATGTGGTGGAGTACATCAAGGACCAGCGTGATCTGTATCAGTCCCTCTACAACACGGTGCTGCGTTACGCCAACTATGGCTATGGCCCCGACGAGATTGCCGAGTCTGCCCAGTTGCCCGAGAAAGTGTTTAACAACTGGCATAACCGGCCTTATTACGGCAACACCAAGAACAACCTGAAATCTACCTACATCCGCAATCTGGGCTGGTTCGACGGCAATGCGGCCAAGCTGGCCACGTACCCGGATGACGAGCGCGGCAAGCGGTATGTGGAAGCCATGGGGGGTGAAGACAAGGTCCTGGAAATGGCCCTTAAGAGCTTCGAAGACGGTGACTACCGCTTTACCGCGGACTTGCTGAACAACATTGTTGCCTATGATGCGACCAACGAGCGTGCCAACTTTCTGATGGCTGATGCCCTTGAACAATTGGGTTATCAGGAAGAGACCACCCTGTATCGCAACTTGTACCTGTCCGGGGCCTACGAGCTTCGCACCGGAGGCAGCGTGCCCAACGAGTTGAGCACCACCTCACCGGAAGTGATTGCAGCACTGCCACCAGAGTTGCTCCTGGCCTACATCAGCATGCTGGTGGATCAAATCAAGGCGGAGGACGCCGGTAACTTTACGGTGAACCTGAAGCTGGGTGACGAGGCTGAGATTGCCTTGGATATGCATAACGGGGTGCTCAACTATGCCATGGACCACCAGTACAAGGAGGCGGATGCCGGTCTGGAAATCGCCAAGCTGGACATGATTGGCTATGTGACGGGCAAGGCGTCCATTGCGGATCTATCGGCGAATGGTAATGCCACGGTCACTGGTGACAGCGGAGTGCTGGAGACGCTGGCAGGTCTCTTCGATACCAGTATGAAGAATGACATGAACCTCGTGATGCCATTGCAGGAGGCCAACCGGGTCCAGTGATCGTCGATCGCTGAGAAACACAACGGCCCCGTGAGTGATCACGGGGCCGTTTTCGTTGTGTAAGGGTGACAGGGGAGTCACGTCTTTTGGCTTGTGATTGTCGGTCTATGGTTTTCCGTCAAGACGGCTCAGATATGTACTATCTGTTCCCATGGGCACATAGAAGGTTTCTCTGTGGTTCATGCTCTAGTAAGCCGCTACCATGCAGGGATCGATTTGTGTTTGCAGGAATAAATTGTGGGCCCGACCGCTTTCTGTTTAATTAACTTATGCGCTGCGGCACTGATGCTGCGCGAAACCGTATCTCAACGTTTTCAGGACGATACCTTCTTAAGGGAGTAAGTCAGTGAATTTGAAAAAAATGATGGTGGCCGTGCTTTTGTCTGGCAGCGCTCAGGTGTCTTTGGCCGCGCCCTCGTTGAACGACATGCAGTCGTGCCAAGGAGTACTGCAATTTGTTGACACCAAGCTTGCTGAGGCGCCTGCCAAGTACCCCGCTGAGGATGTGCAAAAAGTGAGAAAGGGACTTAAAGGCTATGATCAGTACATTCAGCGAGAAATTATTGATCCCGGGTTATTGGCGTTTAATGGTGGGGACAAAGCGAAATCGGATGACATGCAAAAACAAATTGATGCGTATAAGGCCTCTATTGTGAAAGGTTTGAGTGCTCGTCATCCGCAAAAGCGTTTGTTCATGGATCAAGCTGTCGCAGTCAATAACTGTGCGCAGAAAGCGGTACCTTCCGGGCAGGCGCTGGAGGATTTGAAGGTGGCGGTTAATCTGATGGTTGAATTGGCGAAGATGAATTAACACCGGCCATTCTGGTTGTTAGTGAAAAATGAAAAAGCCTCGCAATGCGAGGCTTTTTCATTATCAGCAAAATGCTGAGTGCCTAGACCTCAAAGGCGTCGTTCAGCTTCTTGGCCACGGGGGCCAGTTTCAGCTTGGCGAACTGCGGCAGGCCGTTTTTAAACGGCGGGTAGGACTCGCCACCAATCAGCGGCTCCAGATAGGCGCGACCGGCAGGGGTGATGCCGAAGCCATCCTTGCTGATGTACTTGCGCGGCATTTTCTTTTCCACGTTGGCGACTTTCTTCAGTGGCGCTTCGCCGATGGTCCAGCTGTATTTTTTGGTGTCTTTACGAACCACGGTGGGCATAACCGCGTTCTTGCCGGCCACGGCGAACTCCACGGCGGCGCGGCCTACGGCGTAAGCCTGCTCCACGTCAGTGGCAGAGGCAATATGGCGTGCGGCGCGCTGCAGGTAGTCGCTTACCGCCCAGTGGTATTTGTAGCCCAGTTCGTCTTTCACCATCTGTGCAATGACCGGCGCCACGCCGCCGAGCTGCTTGTGGCCGAAAGCGTCGGTGTTGCCGGCATCGGCCAGGAAGGTGCCGTCTTCGTAGCGGGCGCCTTCGGATACCACGATGACGCAGTAACCGGCTTTCTTGACGGTGGCGTCCACCTTCTTCATGAAGGCCGCCTTGTCGAAGGCGATCTCCGGGAACAGGATCAGGTGAGGAGCGTCGTTGGCGTCTTCCTTGGCCAGGCCAGCGGAGGCGGCAATCCAGCCCGCGTGACGGCCCATCACTTCCATTACGAATACCTTGGTGGAGGTGGCGCACATGCTGGCCACGTCCAGGGCGGCCTCGCGGCAGCTCACGGCGGTGTACTTGGCCACGGAACCGAAGCCCGGGCTCACGTCGGTGAACGGCAGGTCGTTGTCCACGGTCTTGGGGACGTGGATGGCCTGGATCGGGTAGCCCATTTTTTCGGACAGCTGGGATACTTTCAGGCAGGTGTCGGCGGAGTCGCCGCCGCCGTTGTAAAAGAAGTAGCCGATGTTGTGAGCCTTGAAGACTTCGATCAGGCGTTCGTACTCGCGCTGGGAGGTCTTCAGGTCTTTCAGCTTGTAGCGGCAGGAGCCGAAGGCGCCGCCAGGGGTGTGCTTGAGCGCTTCGATGGCGCTTTTGCTTTCTTTGCTGGTGTCGATCAGCTCTTCAGTGAGTGCACCGATGATGCCGTTCCGACCGGCGTAGACCTTGCCGATGACATCTTTGTTTTCCCGGGCGGCTTCGATGACGCCGGCGGCGGAAGCATTGATGACGGCGGTGACGCCGCCGGACTGAGCGTAGAAAGCATTTTTACGCGCCATGTGAGACCCCTTGATTCAATTTGCGTGCATTCTAGCGAAGGAGGCCATGAAACACACCCGATGTTGTCGGACGAGGCCAAGACGAGCTAGCTGCGAGACGCGGGATGAATGAGCCATGATTCTTGTCTACTGTGCCCGCGAGAATGGCAAAGGGAGAGATCTTGCGTCTTGTGCATTTTATGTTTTTCTCGTAGCTAGACGCTCGCAGCCGGTAGCTGTTTCCCCCCGGCTCTGAAAGAATAGCGGGCCGGAGGATCCATGACTGTATTGATGACCCTGTTTTGGCGGTTGGCCATATTTCGTGCCAGCCCGGAGAATGCCCCGTATTCCCCATCGTTGCTGGCTCTGGTGCTGGCCGGCTGGTTTGTGTTGCAGCTACTGGTGGGTAGCCTGCAGACCGCATTGCCCATCGGGGTGTTGGTAAGCAGCCAGTTGCTGTCGTTGACGGTGGTGCTGGCGGGCACTGGCCTGTTGCTATCGTTCAAGGGCCTGCAGGGGCGCTGGTTGCAGACCGCCCTGTCGCTGGTAGGGGTGGATGTGATTCTGACCCTCATGAGCCTGCCGTTGCTGGCACTGAATGCCAGCATGGAGCAGTCGCTGAGTGCTATCGAACTGCTCTACCTGGTGCTGGTGAGCTGGCAGTTGGCGGCGCAGAGTTTCATCTATCATCGCTCCCTCAATGTGGGCCCCTTCCTCGGCCTGGCGGTGGCCATGACGTTATTGGTCGCCAGTTATGCCGGGGTGGTGCTGTTGCTGCCCGAGGTGGTGACCGGTCAGAGTGGAGCCTGATTGCATCTGCCCTGACGGTTGGCATCCTGCGTTCTAACGATGGATCGGAGCAAAGGTTCACTCCGATAACCCCCCGATTAATTCATACGATCCAGGGCGGCTGCCCGCTGTTGCTCGCTGGCGCTGAATAGGCGACTCCGCAGGGCGCTCAGCTGCCCCTGTTTGTCCTCGTCGTCGAGCGCAGCGTTCTCTATCCGATCTCGTTGCTGTGCGTACTCCTGGTAACGGTTTTGCCATGCCTGGCGTTGTTGATCCAGCTTTTGCAGACGCAGCGCGGCGGTGTCACCGAACTGTTGCTGGCGGAGTGCATACAGGTCGGCTGCATTGGCGCCTTGTTGCTTCATGGCCTGCTCCTGAGCAGGCAGTTGTTGCAGGTCATATTGTTGCTGGTATTGCGCCGCTAGTGGTTTCGGGAGGGTAGACCGCAGGGCCTGCAGGTCGTCGGCTTTTTCCTGCTCGGAACGGTTGGAGGTCATGATGTGGTGGCGTTCCAGGCTGAAACGGTCGTAACGGTTCTCTGCGGCGAACAGCGCGCTGGCGGTATCGGCGCCGAGAATGTCTGAGCGCAGTTGCTGGCGGAGCGCCAGTTTTTGGCGGATATCGTTATTGCCGTCACCGGAATACTGGGCGGCATAGTCGCCGCTGGCGAATTCGGTGCGGTAAAGCTGGTAGCGATCAAGCAGGGTCAGTAGCTCATCGGCGGCGATGGCTCCTGCGTTTTGTTGTGCCCATTGGCCGAGCAGCTTGCGAACGCCGTTGTCCGGCATTTCCCCGCTCAGCGAAAGAAAATAATCCATGATGGCTTTGGTGCTGCTGTCCGGGATCAGGTGCCCTTGGGCATCGGTGACCAGGGTGCCGGGAATCCGGGTGCCCGCCAGGGAGGTGCTGGCCAGTGTGTCCGACAGGGACCGGTCTGGCCTGATGCTGCTGAGCGGCGCCTTGTTGGTGGCCTGGTTGAGGTTTGTTATTGCATCGGATTGATGCTGTGCCGGGGCTGCGTAATGCGGGATCGGGATGCGTTTTAACCCCCAGAACACACCGGCTGCCAGCACAAAAACGGTGGCCAGAAGTGCAAGTGTTCGTGTCATGGTTTTGCCTCAATAGGGATTGCCCCGCAGGGCGATGAAGCCCTGCGGGGTGGGCGTATTACAGGCCGGCGTTTTTCAAGCGGTTAGCCTGGTTGCGGTAGAGGGTTTTTGGGTCGGTTTCCCAGCCCATCAGGCCAAACAGCTGACGAATGGCATCTGCGTGGTTGTGGCGGTAGTTGTGGCGGATGGGCTTGCCCAGGTACATGCCGCACAGAGGCAGTACGCCGTCATGTTTGACACCGGACGGGAAGGCAAACTGGGTAACGGTGACCAGCAGGCTGTCGAACGGGTCCAGCAGGTTGGTATGCACGCCGGTGCCGCCCCAGGACCAGTAGCGCACCCCGTTGACGGCATGCTGGCCATTGGTGCCGCAGGCTGTAGTGGGCATGGCTTGTGGGTAGCGCTGGTTGAACGCGGCCATGCCCGCGGTGGTCGAATCGGCGAGGACCGCCGTGGCGGACTGGTTATTCGCATTGGGGCCGCCGGACGCCATTTCCCACAAAGCGCCAAAACCGCCGGCGATCATGTCGGCCAGCCCTTCCGATACGCTGCCTTCGGGCAGTACTCCACGAATGATATCGGCAACCCGGGTGCCGCGGTTCTCACCGTGCACGGAGGTAACCGACGCCACCAGATCCGGGCGCACTGCTGCCACATAGCGGGCGGTGGGAGCGCCCTGTGAGTGAGCGATCAGGTTGGCTTTTTGCGCGCCGGTGACGGCAAGGTAATTTTCGATCTGGGTAATCAGTTCTTCACCACGGTATTCATTGCTTTGCAGGGCACTGACATTGCTTTCGTACACATTCGCACCGTAGTCACGCATGTCATCGGCAATACCGTAGAAATAATCGATACCGGCAATGTCATCGAACGCAATGATGCCGCCCACCAGAACGATGGGGTAGCGGGTGTCGGCGTAGCGTGTGTCTTTTCCGAACCAAGACCAGGCGTATGCCTGGCTGGTGCTTAATACCAGAACGGTGGCCATGAGTAAGCCACGGGCTGTGATCGACATGATTTTCTCCTATTTATTAGATTGCAGCTGGCGCCATGGCTGCTGGTTTTGTTTGTCGACGACTGGACTATATGAAGGTTTGGTGATACTGACTTGTAAGAACGGGGCGTGATCGAAGGCGGGCTCTTACGCACTGTGACGGGAGTCACAGGCGCTGTTGTTCCAGTGCAGTATCTCTAAAAAGGCTGTTTTTCAGTCGAGAATAAAAATATGAAAGACAAAAAAAATAATGCGCACACACAACCCGACATGCCGCCATCGACGCTGTACTTATGGCGTTTAAGAACGCTCTACGTGGGCTATTTGGGTAATAGGATTACCTTTTCCGCAGGCGCGCATGCACTCTTGTTTGGCTTGGAAGACGACGTGTTGCTCGACGTGGGCGGCGAAAAATTTCGTGCTCGTACGTTCCTCATGCCCGCCGGTATATCGTTCACTGCTGATTCGCAGGAGAAGCAAATAGGCTGCTGCTTTCTGGACCCGCTGGGGCGGGATTACCTGTTCCATAAGCGTTTGATGCAAGGTTGCGAGCCCGGTTTTTATTGTGATTCTGTATTACAGGATCGGCAGCTGGCGGTATTGAAATACGCCTATCTTGATAGTCTGGATGCAGACGAGGTATATCGGCAGTTGGCCGATCTGCTTTTCCCTGCTGCCGGTACAGCGGTGGAGGGGTTCGTACCGGATGCGCGTATTGCGTGCATTATTGAACTGATTCGTTCCGATCCGGCACAAAATTATTCCAACGATGATCTTGCCCGTCACGTAGGGTTATCCGGGGCGCGTTTGCAGCGTGTGTTCAAGGAAGCCACGGGCATTCCGATTCGTCGTTACCGGCTATGGCACCGTCTGTTCGTGACCTCAAGCATGATGTCCATGGGCAGCTCGCTCACCGATGCGGCGCTGACGGCCGGGTTTTCCGACTCGTCACACTTGTCCCATGTATTCCAGAACATGCTGGGTATGTCGCCGTCTTCTCTACTCAATAACTCGCTGCAAAACCGGGTGCTGGTCGGTGCTGGAGACCCTCGGGAATAGTAACGGAGGGAATCAGGGAGACTAGACTCTTCACCTTGGTGGCCCTTGCCGTTATGGTGCAGGGAATCTTAATGTTGGCAGTTCCTTCCCATGCATATTCATATTCTCGGTATTTGCGGCACCTTTATGGGGTCGCTGGCGCAGTTGGCCAAGGCTCAGGGACACCAGGTCACCGGTAGTGACCAGAACGTCTATCCGCCCATGAGTGATCAGTTGGAAGCGGCAGGGATTACCCTGACCCAGGGTTACGATCCGGCCCAGCTGGAGCCAGCGCCGGACCTGGTGGTGGTCGGAAATGCCTTGAGCCGGGGGAACCCGGCGGTGGAGGCGGTACTGGACCGTGGCTTGCCCTATACCTCCGGAGCGCAGCTATTGGAGGAAGTGGTGCTTCCCGGTCGTTGGGTGCTGGCAGTCTCGGGTACCCACGGTAAGACCACCACCAGTTCTATGCTGGCCTGGATTTTGGAATACGCGGGCTTAAATCCCGGTTACCTGATCGGCGGTGTGCCCGGCAACTTCGGGGTGTCGGCTCGACTGGGAGAGACGCCTTTCTTTGTGGTGGAAGCGGACGAGTACGACACGGCGTTTTTCGATAAACGCAGCAAGTTTGTGCACTACCGGCCCCGTACAGTGATCCTCAATAATCTGGAATTCGATCACGCGGATATCTTTGCCGATCTGGCGGCCATCCAGACCCAGTTTCATCACCTGATTCGCACCGTGCCATCCACCGGGCGGTTGATTCTGCCCCATGGCGAGACCGCTCTGGAGGAGACGCTGGACAAGGGATGCTGGAGTGAAGTGGAGCGCTTTGGCGAAGATGAGGCGTTGGGGTATCGGCTGGATCAGGACGACGGCTCGGTCTTTTCGGTACTGGATAACGGCGAGCCAGTGGCTCAGGTCCGTTGGGATCAGACTGGGCGTCACAGCGTCAACAACGGCATGGCGGCGCTGTTGGCGGCCCGCCATGTGGGCGTGACTCTGGCTGACGGGGCCGCGGCCCTATCGGAATTTGTCGGTGTGAAGCGGCGCATGGAACTGCGTGGCGAGGTGGATGGTGTGCGGGTTTATGACGATTTTGCCCACCACCCCACGGCCATTGCGACGACCCTGGATGGGTTACGCCGCAAGGTGGGTGACGGCAAGATTCTCGCTATCATTGAACCGCGCTCCAATACCATGCGTTTGGGGAGTCACAAGGCGGCATTGGCTGGCAGCACGGGCTGTGCCGATGAGGTAATCTGGTACCAGCCGCCGGGCTTGGACTGGTCGCTGGATTCGGTACTGAGCGAGGCACCGGTGCCTTCATCGGTGAGTGAATCGCTGGAAGATATTATAGCCAAGGTCGTCTGCCACAAAGGCGAGCCGCTGAGTGTGGTGGTGATGAGCAACGGTGGTTTTGGCGGTATTCATCAGAAACTGCTGGATGCGTTGGCTGAATAAACGCTGCACGCCACGAGCGGCAATGCGGTGTAGCGTGTGGTGAGTTTCAAGGAGGCTTCATGTTCTGGTCGGTACTTTGGGCATCGGTGCATTACCTCAGTATTCTTATGCTATTTGCGTGCCTGTATGGTGAGCTGCTGCTGTGGCGGACGGGAATCAATGAGCGCAATATTCGTACGCTTCTGTGGTTGGATATTGGCTATGGTTTGTCGGCTCTGGTGGTGCTGATCAGTGGCCTCGCGCGGGCTGGCTGGACGGAAAAAGGCTGGGGCTTTTACCTAGCCAACCCTTGGTTCCACGGTAAGGTCACGCTGTTTGTGCTGATTGCCTTGCTGAGCCTGTACCCCACCAAGGTGCTGCTGGGCTGGCGCAAATCGGTGAAGGCAGGTCATGTGCCGGAAATTGATGACAAGCTGCAACGCAACCTGCGCGGCGTGCTGGTGGCGGAAATTCATTTGTTTATATTGATGCCGATTCTGGCCGCGATGATGGCCAGAGGCGTCGGGATGGGGTCATGACACAACGGGTTACGCTTGCCTTTACCGGTGCCTCCGGCGCGCCCTACGGTTTGCGCTTGCTGCAATGCCTGCTGGACGCGAACTGCGAGGTATTTGTGTTGCTGTCCAAAGCCGCGCGGGTTGTGATCGGGACGGAAACCGACCTGAAGCTCCCAGCGGGCACGGGGAAGGCAGAGCAGGCATTACGCGAATGGGTAAAGACCGACAAGGGGCGGCTGGTTGTGTGCGGGCTGGAACAGTGGACCGCCCCGGTGGCTTCAGGCAGTGGGGCGCCGGCTGCCATGGTGGTGTGCCCCTGTTCTACCGGCACCCTGTCGGCCATTGCCACAGGTGCCAGCGACAACCTGATTGAGCGGGCTGCCGATGTGGCCATCAAGGAAGGGCGCAAGCTGATTTTGGTGCCCCGTGAATCGCCGTTTTCTGCGATTCATCTGGAAAACATGCTCAAGCTTTCCCGCCTTGGGGTCACCATTATGCCGGCCGCACCGGGTTTCTATCACCAGCCACAAAGCGTGGAGGATCTGGTGGACTTTATGGTGGCACGGCTGCTGGATCATCTCGGGCTGGAACAAACCCTGGTGAAACGCTGGGGGGAGTAAAATCAGCTACTAGCTACGAGCCGTGAGCTTCCAGCCCGTACGGCATTCGAAGCTAGTAGCTCAGTGCTGGTCGCTGCTTTTATTGCACCAAAAGATGCCCCACTAGCCCCAGTGCAAAGCCAGCAACGGCACCTTGAGCGGGCATCCAGTGTTTTTCCAATGGCACTTGCGGGGCAATGTCCTGGAAGGTGAGGTAAAGAATCCCGCCACTGGCAAACAGCATGATGCCACCCAGTATGACTGGCATGTTTACCAATACCGCAAAGCCCAGCCAGGCGCTGACAGGCCCAAGAAGGGATAGCCCGGCAAAGGCGAGAATGATCTTGCCAGGGGCAAGCCCGCCGCTATCACGTATTTCACGGTAGGCGTTGAACCCTTCCGGCAGATTCTGCATGCCAATCAGGAACGCCAGCAGAAACGCCTGGCCGCCTCCCACTGCCAGCGCGGCGCCCAGTGCGATAGCTTCGGGAACAAAATCGAGAAGCATGGCCAGCAATTGCGACATGGCGCCCCCTTTGGCGGCGAGCGCGCGATCGATCAGCATGAACACCACGCCGCCACCGACAAACATCAGGGTGGCGGAGAACGGGGTGTGATGTTTTGCCCCTTCCGGCACAAGCACCAGCGCCACGGCAGCTAGTAGGGCGCCACCGCCAAAGGCAATCACGGTATGGCGAACTTCCTGGCGTAGCCAGTCACGGGCGATATGTTGTTTGACGGCAATCAGTGCGCCGACGGCCATGCTCAGGCCGGCGGCCAGGCTGAGAAGTAATGCCAGAGTTAATGGGCTCACAGACCTTCCTTGGTAATCCGACAGAAAACGTGACGCTGACTGTATGCGGGTCCGCCAGCGGTTTCACGTTACCGCTTTAAACAGTAATGACTGGCGGGAAGGGGATCAACTGCGGGCGGTGAAGTGGGTCACCGCCCGATTCAGCTGTTGCTCAGGTCGTAGTCCACCGGTGCGATGACATGCACGGGAACGCTGCTGCTATCCAGTTCTTTGGGCGGGGCATCAAAGCGCAGGCGAGACACCAGCTCCTTGGTGGCTCGGTCGAGGATGCGGCTGCCGGAACTTGCGGTGATTTCTACCTGTTCGGCGCGGCCTGATGCATTGATCACGAAGGACACTTTCACGGTGCCTTGCTGGCGCCGCATCTTGGCCCGGTGCGGATACTGTTTGTTGTAATCAATGGTGTCGCGGACTTTGGCCAGGTATTTGTTTAGCGCATTTTCCGTGTCGCCTGATTGATGCACGCCTTCGCCTGGGTCGCCCGCCATGCCCTTGGCGCCTTGGGTCAGGGTCTGGGCAGAAGCCTCTTCGTTGACGCTTTCATCCGGGGTTTCCGTTGGTTTGGTTTCTGCTACCTGCGGCTCGGGCGTCGGCTCTGGCTTGGGTTCAGGTTTCGGTTTTGGCTTCGCTACCGGTTTGGGCTTGGGTTTCGGCTTTGCTTTGGGTTTGGGCTTCGGTTTGGGCTGCGGCGCAGGCTGGGCCTTGGGCTGTGGTGCTGGCGCGGCCGCTTTCGGGGCCGGTGGTGCCGACAGGTTGATGGCAATTTCACTGACGCCGGGTTTGGCCGGCCGGCCGCCGGCTAGGGTCATGGCACCGACGGTAACCAGCACGCTGACGTGAACTAAAATGGAAACGATCCAAGCGGTAAGGTTGCGGGGTTTCATGGCGACACCTCGCTCTTGCTGTCTGCGTCGGCATCGCTCTGGGTGACCAGACGAACCTGTTCAACGCCCATGCCTTGCAGGGTTTCCAGCCGGCCGCGCAGGGCCTGCATGGTCACACCGGCGTCGGCCAGTAAGCGAACTTCGGCTTCTTCGGGCTTGTCGCCGAGCAGCGCCAGTAATGCCTCTTCGCTCAGTGGATCGGCGCTGTCTTCGGCAAACCATTGGCCATCGTTCTGCATTACCAGCAGCAGCTTGTCCCGGGCTTCTTCGCCGTTGGCGGTCTGGCTCATGGGGGCTTCGACTGCCACGGTGGGGCGTTTGGCCAATTGCCCGGCCAGCATGAAGAAGATCAACAGCAGGAAGACCACATTGATCAGTGGCAGTACCGGCTCCAGGGGCGGTCTGCGTGATGAGGTTTCCATGATCATCATGGCAACAGCTCCAGTTGGACATCGCGAACGCCGGCTGCCTTCATGGCGTCCACGGCGGTCAGTGCCTGTTGCAGGGTGGCGTCCGGATTCACGGTGACCCACACCTTGGTCTTGCTGGTGTCCAGGCGGTCTGCCACGGCCGCCGGGGTAAAGCTGACCCCATTGAGGGTCAGCATGCCGCTGGCCTGCACTTCAATCACCAGCCAGTGCTCATCCGGCTGCTCGGTGCTGTCCGCCGGCTGCACGTTCACAGGCAGGTCATGGTACTGCCCGAAACGGGTGGCAAGCATAAAGAACACCAGCAGGATGAACACCACATCAATCAGGGGTGTCAGGCTGATAAAGGGCGTGCGATGACGCTCCGGTTCAATATGCATGCGACACCGACGGGTCGCGATCCTCTTCCAGAGGTTCGGGAGCCGTGTGGTTGTTGCGCAGTACTTTCAGGCGGGACAAGCGGTCTTGCATCTTTTCGCGGCATTGCTCGATGCTGCGGTCGGCCCAGTGGAACGCTGCCAGAGTCGGGATAGCGACGGTGAGGCCGGCGGCGGTGGTCAGCAGGGCTTCCCAGATACCGCCGGACAGAATGGACGGATCCACCTGTGAGCCGGCGGTTTCCAATGCCTGGAAAGCGCCGATCATGCCGAATACGGTACCCAGCAGGCCCAGCAACGGGGCGATGGCGCTGATCACTTCCAGCACCCGCAGGCCGCCGCGCAACTCATCCAGGCCGCTGCGCGCCAGGCGCAGGCTTTCTTCCTGCCAGGCCGCTTCGTCCAGATTACGGTTTTGCCAGCACTGCCAGAGAACCCGGTCGATGGGGCTGTTCAGTTTGCCGGGTTCGCCGGGTTGCTTGCCCTGACGCAGCGCGTTGAGCAGCTGGTCCGCCTGGCGGCTGTTGCCGGGGCGGATACGGGCAAATTGCAGGATTTTGGAAATCAGCGTGGCCAGGGCAATCACGGACAACAGGGCGAGGACCCACATGGTGGCGCCGCCACTGACAAACCATTCCGGCAAGTGCAGGGAAATCGGGGGCATGGAAAACTCCAGCTATGGGCAAATGATCGAGTGCCCGGTCTTGGGTACACAAAGGCTTATGTAGTCTACCGCGTAATAATGGAAGCCTGATGACAGGGGGCCACAAGGTGGAGCGCGGCAATTACATTCGCGTTAAGGGTTGAATAGGGTTCGCAATAGTAAGAGTTTTACCCTCTTAATGCAAGTCATTCCTATTTGGGATGTATTCACAGGTAGCGGCAAAATGCCGCAGGTAAAAGGGCTGATAAGAGAATGGGTACGAAAAAGGCGCCGAAGCGCCTTTTTGTTCCGTCAATACGGATTATTTGCTGAGCAAACGGTAATTCAGGTTCGATTCTATCCGGTTACCAGACGGTGTCAGTTGCTCAATGGCATTGACCGCGTCCTTGAGATATTGACGTTGGGCGTCGTCGTCAGCTTCGGGGTTAATCGTGTAGACGTCTTCCTGGGTAATGCCTTCCTGGTATTTGCGCGATGCCCAGTCACCCCGTTCCACGGCATTCAGTTTTACGGTGGAACCGCTCATATACTCTTCACGCAGCTCGAAGCGAGTGGGGCTGTCGTACTGATCCCAATACAGGGTCAGGGTGGTGCGGATACCGGAGCAGTCTGCACAGGGAAGCATGCCGCTGTAGATCTCTTTCTGGGCGGTGGGGTTAATCGGCGCTTCTGGCTGACTCTGGCAGCCGGCAACCGCGACGGTGAGGCCGAGTATTGCGGCGGCGAAATAGGTCTTCATGGTTATCACTCCCTGGCAGGTTTCCCTTCTGTATTACTGCTTAGAATACGCTTTCCCCATTTGGTTCGCTGCTTTAACAGTTTTTGAATATTGGCGTTTAGTGCACAGTCAGTGTGCTAGCGGTGTTTAGCGGGTTGCCGTGAGGAGAGCAGCGCCAGATTTAATGCGGGAAGCGTGTGGTCCGCGTCGCGAGGGATGCGATTGGCGGGCGGTGAAACGTTAATGACTGAAGGGGTATTTCTGGCTGGGGATGAGGTTCGCACGAGCCTGTTCAGGCCTTGCAGAAGTAGCAGGCCGAAAAGAAAACTGACGGCAAAATAAAGCAGTATCATGAGGCAGCCACACTGTGATTATTGTTGGAGTGCGAACGATTCTGTGGCAATCCTATAAAGCACGGGAAAGGTTAGCCATCGTGACTTTGTTATGGCTTGTGGGATTACTGTAGCCGGGGTGCGAAGCTTATGGCTTTTGAGCGTGGAAGATGACAGATAATGGCGTGTGCGTTTGTGGATCCAGGGGTTCTTCTATATGAACGTGAAAACCCTGTTGCTGCAGAAGTGCGAACCAATCCGGCAGAGTGCGGAAATACCAAGGTGGGGCGTTCTGGAATGTATCGCTGCATCCGGCCCAGCTACCCGTCCACCAGCCCGAGCGGTAATCGTCGTTGCAGACCATGAGCGGATGCAGGGTTTGTATCAGCAGGGTACTGTCAGCTCGGTAGTGTTAACAGGCCCTAGTGTTGCCAGTAATTGCGCATGGTCGCGGCACAGGTAGGTGCCGTTGGCATGCTGTGCTCGAGCGTTTTCCACCAGCGCGGGGATGGCGTCCACGCCGATGAGCACGGTATTGGGCGTGCCTTTTGGGGCGGCTAGTGCTCGGCAGAGCCAGCCTTCGCCGCCCAGCTGTCCAAAATGGAGTCTTCCGGTGCCTGTGACATGGTTGTCAGGTTAACGCATAGGCGTCAGTGGGCCAGCCCGTTCTACCGCTTTCTGGTAGGCCGGGCGTGCTTCCATCTGTGCGACAAAGCGCTGGATTGACGGCAATTGACTCAGGTCGGCACGGGCAGAGGCTGCTTGCAGGGGAAAGCTCATCAGGATGTCGGCGCCGGATGGTGTGTCGCCGGCAAACCAGGTCTGCGTTGCCAGGTGCTGTTCAATGACGGCCAGGTGATTTTTCAGTTGCGGGTCCAGCATGGTGCCGGTGACCTTGCCGCTGATTTTTTTGGCGATAGGTTTGGCAAAAAAGGGCATGGGGGCTTTGGCGATATGGCTGAAGATCAGCTTCATGACCAGCAAGGGCATCAATGAGCCTTCGGCGTAGTGTAGCCAGTAGCGGTAGTTCAGCCACTGGTCATCATCAGGGGCGGGTTGCCATTGGCCGTTGCCATAACGCTGCACCAGGTATTCGATAATGGTGCCGGATTCAGCAATGACGGTGTCGCCGTCGGTGATGACCGGGGACTTGCCCAAAGGATGAATCTTGCGCAGCTCGGCCGGGGCCAGCATGGTCTTCGGGTTGCGGGCGTAATGCTTGATATCGTAGTCCAGTCCAAGTTCCTCCAGCAACCAGACGATACGCAGGGAACGGGAGTTTTCCAGGTGATGCACAGTAATCATAAAAAGCTCTCTGTCATGTCCCAACACACGTTGTCGATGTGAATTCGAGCTGCGTTGAGTGGTGCGCGGCAAGACGTATCAGTGTGTCGGGAGCATAGCAGAGAACCCCGTGACCATCATGGCAAGACGTAGCGGGGCCTTTATTGGCTGGCGGTACTGATGCTGGGTGGGCGGGTCGACAGGTGCACCTGTTCAATGAAGGCGTCCAGTACCGGTTCGGTTTGCCACGCGCGGGGGTTGTTGACCATGGCGACCACCGCCCAGGTGGTGTTGTCCTCATCGCGGGTAAACCCGGCAATGGAACGGACATTACGCAGTGAGCCGGTCTTGATGTGTCCCATGCCGGCCATGTCGGCGTTACCCAGCCTGCGGCGCATGGTGCCATCCATGGCCACCAGCGGCAGGGAGGCGATCAGTTCTGCGGCAAAGCGGCTTTCCCAGGCGTGTTGCAGCAACAGGGCCATTTGCCGGGCGGTGATACGTTCGATGCGCGACAACCCCGCGCCGTTCTCAAACACCATAGTTCGGTTGTCGATGCCTTTGCTGGCCAGCCAGGAACGGATTTCCCGTTCCGCAGCGGCCAGATCATCCTTGTCGCCAGGCTGGCGACGTTTGGCGCCCAGGGTCAGGAACACCTGGCGCACCATTACGTTGTTACTCCACTTGTTGATATCGCGGACCATGGTGACCAGATCCCGGGAGGAGGTGGTGACCAGCAGTTCGCTGTTTTCACGGGGGCGCAGGCCTTCCCGGGTGGCGCCGGCCAGGGTGCCGCCAAGCTGTTGCCACAGGCTGGTCAGCAGGGCGCCGGTATAGTTCTGCTGGCTGAGCACGGACAAGTAGCTGCTGGTGCTGCAGCCTTTGGGCAACACGCCGGTGACGGTAATCGTGGTGCCGTTTTCAGTAACGTCGGGTTCATAGTCGAATTGATAACGCCGTGGGCAGCGGCCGTAGTCGCGGAACACCAGCTGATTGTCGATGGAGATGCCATTAAGCGCAGGTTCGGTCCAGGTGTGGATGCCTCGGTTGTCAGCACGGGCACGAATGCGCAGGACATTCAGGTTGGTGAGCAAGCCATTGGGTTCCACAAGAAAGGGCGCATTGGGGTTGTCCCCGTCATCGTTGAAGGCCGTGATGCCATTGGGCAGGTTGAAGACGCTGCCATCGAGAATTAGATCACCGGCGATATGTTTGACGCCCATGGCGCGTAACTCACGCAGTAACAACCACAGCCGTTCTTCGGTGAGTTTTGGGTCGCCGCTGCCGACAAAATACAGGTTGCCGTTCAGCGTCTCGCCTTCAATGATGCCGTCAGTGTAGAGGCGGGTGTGCCATTGAAACGTGGGGCCCAGCAGTTCCAGTGCCGCGTAGGTGGTGATGACCTTCATGATGGAGCCGGGGTTCAACGGCATGTCCGCGTTCATGAAGCGGGCCTGCCCGGGGCCATCCAGCGGGATCGAGGCCACGGCCAGATCCGTTTCGGGCAGCTGCAGCTCTTTTGCCACATCCAGCACGGGGGCCATCACTGGCGCAGGGACATCCGCATGCGTGGGGCTGGCCAAGGACAATGCGCCGGCGACGGCGAGAAAGAAAAACGCGAGGGATTGTCTGCGGACTACACTTCTCGGCATGACACGGAAACCTTAAAAATCGTAACGGCAACAACCGCCGGGATAAAGGCGGTTTGGATAGAGCGTTAGCGTAATGCAAAGCGGGGGCCGGGTCAGTGGGCCGCAAGTGTGGGAAATGTAAATTTAAACGGCCACGCCTAGGAGCGTGGCCGCAGGCTCAGGGCTTGTGCAGCCCCACATCGATGCCTTTATGTTGCAAATCAGCATGATAGGAACTGCGCACCATGGGGCCGGAGGCTACTGAGGTAAAGCCCAGCTCGTTGGCCACGCGGGCGTATTCGCGGAACTCGTCCGGGTGTACGAAGCGTTCCACCGGGGCGTGGTGCTTGCTCGGCTGCAGGTATTGGCCAATGGTGATCATGTTCACGTCGTGGGCTCGCAAATCCTTGATGGTATTGATGACCTGTTCAAAGGTTTCGCCCAGCCCCACCATGATGCCGCTTTTGGTGCTTACATCCGGGCGCAGTGCCTTGTAGCGCTTGAGCAGATCCAGGGAATGCTGGTAGCGGGCGCCGGGGCGGATGTGCTTGTACAGCTCCGGGACGGTTTCAATGTTGTGGTTGAACACGTCCGGAGCGGTTTCGCTGAGAATCTCTACAGCGGTATCCAGGCAGGGGCGAAAGTCCGGGGTGAGAATTTCGATGCGGGTATCCGGAGTACGGGCCCGCACCTGGCGGATGCACTCGGCAAAGTGCTCAGCGCCGCCGTCGGCCAGATCATCCCGGTCCACGGAGGTGATAACCACATAGTTCAGGCCCAGGTTTTCCACCGACTCTGCCAGGTGCAAAGGCTCTTCCGCGTCCAGAGCATTGGGGCGGCCAAAGCCCACGTCGCAAAATGCGCAGCGGCGAGTGCAGATGTCGCCCATGATCATGAAAGTGGCGGTGCCGCCACCGAAGCATTCCGGCAGGTTGGGGCAGGCCGCTTCTTCGCAAACGGTGTGCAGTTTCTGCTTGCGCAGCAACGACTTGATGCGCTGAATTTCCCCGTTGGCGGGTACTCGTACACGAATCCAGTCCGGCTTGCGCTGGCGGCCGCTTTCTTCGTTGACCATGGGGATGGTGCGGACCTTGTCGGCGCCGCGCAATTTGTCACCGATTTGCACTTTGCGTTTGGCTTGAACCTGTTCGCTCATGGGGTTTCCATTGCCGTCGGGTGCTGCCGAAAGGGTGGGGCAGGCATCGTGTGTCTGTGGGCTACAGTCTCTTGGACTGCGGTGTCAGGGCACTGTCAGGATCGCTGTCAGTGGTGACGTTCTCTTGAGGCGTATTGTACCAGCCCGGAGGGGGGGCTGTCCGTGGCGTCAGGCCCAGACGTTTGGCTAATAACGCTACAAGCTGTTGCTCCAGAGCATGGCGGTCCAGTTTGACTCCCAGCGCCTGCAGGGTGGTCATGGGCTGACCCACATGCCCGCAGGGGTTGATTCGCTGCCAGGGCGCCAGGTCCATGTCCCGGTTGATGGCCAGCCCGTGGTAGGTGGCGCCGCGGCGGATGCGTAGCCCCAGGGAGGCAATCTTGGCTCCGTTCACATAGACCCCGGGGGCGTCATCCCGATTCACGGCGTCAATACCCAGGCTAGCAAGAAAATCGATGATACCTTCTTCAATCGCGGTCACCAGGCCGCGGCTTCCCAGCCCCAGCCGTTTGATGTCCAGCATCAGGTAGATCACCGTCTGGCCGGGACCGTGGTAGGTCACCTGCCCGCCGCGATCACTGTTGACCACAGGAATGCCTCCGGCATTGAGCACATGTTCAGGCTTGCCGGCCTGGCCCAGAGTAAAGACCGGGGGGTGTTCCAGCACCCACAGCTCATCGTTCTGCTGGGTGTCGCGATGATCAGTGAGATCCCGCATGGCTTGCCAGCAGGGGGTGTAGTCAACCCGGGGGAAGTAGCGAATTAGTGCGTCCATGGGGGGAGTATAAAGCCTGCTACACGCTACACGCTACACGCTACACGCTACACGCTACACGCTACACGCTACACGCTACACGCTACACGCTACACGCTACACGCTACACGCTACACGCTACACGCTACACGCTACACGCTACACG